>JADMIO010866703.1_pt1 | contig 20516 bp, 14 predicted proteins | sample 8958161 | NCBI WGS metagenome assembly JADMIO01 (sample SAMN16585339, study PRJNA669376) | soil metagenome | isolation source: Crop rotation soil | place: USA: Cullars Rotation, Alabama | collected 2011 | reverse complement strand
CGCCGGTCGCCGCATTGACCGTCACCGACGCCGGCAGCCCCGTCGCGCTGTACGTGAGCGGGTCGCCGTCCGGATCGCTGCCCGACAACGAAAGGGCGATGACCGCTCCTTCCGCGCTCGTCTGGTTCCCCGGCGCCGCCAGCGTCGGCGCCCGGTTCACGTTGGTCACCGTCCAGGTAAACGTCTGGCTCGCCGTCAGCGTTCCATCCGACACCGTCGCCGTCACCGTGTAGCTGCCCGCGGCGGTGTACGTCAGCGTGCCCGTCAGCGCGCCGGTCGCCGCATTGACCGTCACCGACGCCGGCAGCCCCGTCGCGCTGTACGTAAGCGTATTCAAGTCAGGGTCGCTGCCGACGAGTTGTAGCGAGACCGCGCTGCCTTCGGCGTCGGAGCGGTTGCTAATGCTTGCGAGAGTGGGTGGATTGTTGGGAGCGCCAGCGTCGATAAAAACCTCAGACGACAGCGGTCCGTAAGTGAGGTTCGAATTGTAGGCGCGCACCGCGAAATAGTACCGGAGCCCCGACGTGACGCTCAGTTGCCATGAGGTCGTATTCCCCACGTCGACGCTGTTGGTGTAGACGCCCGATTGGGTGCCGTAGTACAGGATGTACCCTGCGAGATCCGGTTCGGTATTCGCACTCCAGGATGCGGTGACTGGGACCGTCGCTGCGTGCAGCACGGACACGCTTCCGAGGACGACCGCAAGCACCAGCACTGTCGCACGCCACGCGCGAGTGGTGGGCGTCCGGGAAGTATGGTGTGGAGTCACAGGATGCGATGAAGCCGGCCAAAAATGGGGCTCGGCTCACACTGGGTCAGCTGAGCAATTGCCGCGCCACGGTGACAAAGCACCCTATCGTCTTCCTGGAACGCGACTTCAGACGGCCACCCGCGAAAGCGAGACAGCAGGAAGCGTAAGCACGAGATCAAAAACGTAATCGACGCAATGAAGGTCCGACTGGGCTCGAAGCGGGGCCCACGGCGCAGTGAGTCGTCGACGCTTGGGTGGTCTTCTCCGCGATGGAACATCAGTGATCCCTACTGGTTTCAACGCTGCGGTTCGCCAAGGCACACATCGGCCGGGACGCACGCTCATCGAGCGCGCGGGGACACTCGAAGCCGCTCGCTTCAATGGAGACTCGTGGTGGTCATGAGTGAAGTGCCCGCGGCGCCGGGCATGGCAAAGCCAGGAAGGTGCCAAATGCAAGCTGAGGCTTGCCTCCCCCTAAGGAGTTAGTGAACGACCGACAGGCGGGATTACAGACTCACTGAGCCTTCAACAGAGGAAGGTCTGTATCCACACCCCACGGCAGGGCGGAATACGTCGCGTAGCTCGTGCTGGATTGTCTGACGTACCACATGCCAGTCGAAGGTCGATACACGACGGGATCGTTCTTGCCGTCGCCATCGTAGTCGCCCGGCACAGGGACGTCACCCACCGCACCCCACGCGACGGTGCCGTAGGACGTGTTGTTCGTACTCGATTGTTTGAAATACCACGCGCCCGTGGTGGGACGATAGACTGCCACGTCGATCTTGTGGTCGCCGTCGTAGTCGCCTTGTACCGGAGTGTCGCCCGGCAGGCCCCAGCTGATCGCGGTGTACGTCGCGTTGTTCGTACTCGACTGCTTCACGTACCAGACTCCGGTCGATGGACGATAGACCGCAATGTCGGTTTTCCCGTCGCCATCGTAGTCGCCCGGCACCGGAACGTCGCCGGCGGAACCCCACGCGAGCGAGGTGTACGTCGTATTGTTCGTGCTCGACTGCTTGATGTACCAGACGCCGGCCGATGGACGATAGACTGCGATGTCGGCCTTGCCGTCGCCATCGTAGTCGCCCGGCACCGGAACATCCCCCGCAGAACCCCACGTGAGCGAGGTGTAGGTCGTATTGTTCGTGCTCGACTGCTTGATGTACCAAACGCCACTCGAAGGACGATACACCGCGATGTCGGCCTTGCCGTCGCCATCGTAATCGGCCGGAACTGCGGTGTCGGTGCTGAGCCCCCAGGGGGTTGCCGTGTACGACGTGTTGTTGCTGGTCGAGCGTTTGGCGTACCAGGTGCCGGTCGATGGACGATACACCGCAATGTCGGCCTTTCCGTCGCCGTCGAAGTCATTGTTCTGCGTGGCCGCTCCGCCTGTGACCGTCCACGTGAAGCTCTGATCCGCCGACGCGATTCCGTCGGATGCCGTCGCCGTCACGTTGTAACTGCCGCTCGAGGACCCCAAGGTGCCGGAGATGAGACCGGTATTCGCATTCACGGAAATTCCTGGAGGCAGTCCAGTCGCGCTGTAGGTAATCGGGTCGTTGTTCGCGTCGGTCGCCAACAACTGCTTCGAGACCGTCGCGCCTCCAGCGGATGATTGGTCGCCAGGATTCGCGAGGATGGGCGTGTAGTTCGGCACCACCGTCCAAATTGGAAATGCGCTCGTCAGATGCTGACCGTCAGAGACGACGAGCAGCACGCTGTATTCATCGGCAGTCCCGACCGTCGGCGAACCCGAAATCAGCCCACCGACGCTTATCGTGAGGCCGTCCGGCAGCTCGCCGAAGAACGTCAGATGATCCCCCTCCGGATCGCTGGCGATCAGTTGGATGGAAACAGGGTGTCCTTCGACGAGCGTCAAGTCGCCGGGGTCCTGCAGCACGGGCGCGAGATTCGGCGCCAGGATCGTCCAGTTGAAGTTGACCGTGCTCGACAGCGAGCCGTCGCTGACCGACGCAGACACATGAAACGTGCCGCCGGCGGTGGGGGTTCCACTGATCAGCCCCGTCTGTCCGCCGATGCTAAGCCCGGTCGGCAATGCCGATGCGCTGTAGGTGAGCGTGTTGCCATCCGGATCGCTGGCGACGAGCTGCAGCGTCACCGCCGTGTTGATATTGCTGCTCTTGTTCCCTGGATTGGTCAGCGTGGGCGCCGCATTCGTCGCCGGCACGGTCCATGTGAAGTTCTGCGATACGGTCACGGAGCCGTCGAAGACATGCGCGGAGACCGGATACGTCCCGGCAGTCGTCAGCGTGCCGGTGATGCTCCCGCTTGTGGAGTTCACCGACAGCCCAGGCGGCAAGCCATCGACGACATAACTGAGGGAATCGATGTTGTCGGCATCGGTGGCGATGAGCTGGAGCACGACGGACGCGCCGACAGGATTCGACCGGTTCCCGGGGTTCGTGAGCACGGGCGGATGGTTCACGTGCAAGACGTTCCAAGTGAACGTCGCGCTCGCGAAATATTCGACCGAGTTGACGGTGACGGTCACGCTCCGCGTCGCCGCGCCCGTAATGGGCAGCGTTCCGCTGATGAGACCGGTCACTGGATCGATCGACAATCCGGGCGGCAGGTTGGTGGCCGAGTAGGTCAGCGGATCGCCGTCCGGATCGGTGGCCCCTATTTGCAGGGACACGACCGTCCCTTCGTCTGTGTTCTGGGTGCCTGGATTGGTGACGCTCGGCGGCTGATTGGTGGTCGAGGCGCTGACCTGCGTCGAGAGCGCGCCGAACAGACCGGAGGAGTTATAGGCCTGCACCGCAAAGTAGTAGACGGGTCCGCCCAGCAGGCCTGTGACGGTCCAGCCGGTGGTGTTTCCAACGTCAACCTGGTCAGTGTAAATGCCGGGCACCGTCCCGTACCAAATCACGTAGCCCGCCACGTCCGGATCGGTGCTCGCGTTCCACGTCAGCGAGACCTTTCCGGCTTCGGAGGTCGCGGCTGCTGCGAGGAGGATGATCGCGGCGATCCACGCATGGATCCCGCGAAGGAGCGACCTTCGGGACGTAAGGGCACGACGATCGGTCATCACGCGCGAGTTCATGGAGGCCTTGGTCACATTCTCATGGGCGCGGGCGTTACCAGACGTACGGGAGGGACGCGGTCAAGGCATCCGTTGCTGCACAAGAGGGCGCCTCGTACAAGGTCGAGGAAACCGTCGAGAATCGAAAGGCTTCGAGCAACGCCCGTAAGCGGGCCTCCGTCTCGTTCAGGTTGCGGTAATGACGGAACCGGCCCAGCCTCGATGTTTCGAGGCGCGGCTGGTCGGGATCGATCTCCCAGGGATGGAGATAGAAAATCGCGGGGCGCCCCTCCACCCTGTTCAGCCGGGCGATCCCCCAGCGCGTCCAGGCGTACGGAAGGATCCTGAAGTAGCCGCCGCCGGCGATCGGCAGATTCAGCGGTCCCAGCTGAATCGTCGAAGCTGGCGCCTCGATGATCGAGCCGCATGGGCGCTGGATGACATAGGGATGTCGCGCCGACACCGGAATGCCGTAGCGGTCGTGGTGGATCGGAAAAATACTGGCGTCGTAGCGATAGCCTTCTTCGATCAGGATGTCGAGCGCCCACAGAGACCGCGGCGTGATCGAGTAGCTGGGGGCGCGGTACCCGCCGACGGGCATTCCGCCCGCGTCTTCCAGCAGCGCCTTCGCGCGGCGGACATCGTCACGGAACCGCTCGCGCGTCAAATCGTAGACGAGCCGGTGGCCGTAGCCGTGCGAGGCCACCTCGTGTCCCTGGGCCGCAATCCGGCCCACGAGCTGGGGAATGCGTTCGGCGACCCAGCCCAGGACGAAGAACGTCGCGCGAACGCCAGTGTCGGCGAAGATCCGGAGCAGCCGATCAGTATTGGCCGCCACGCGGCTCTGCATCTGATCCCAGCGATCTCTCGGCACAACGCCGTCGAAGACGCTGACGTGAAAGTAATCTTCCACGTCCACGCTCATGGCGTTGACGACCGGTGCCGTCGTAGGGTCCGGGACGTCTGCCATGCTAGTGGCCACGACTCAACACGACCGTCTTGATCGTCTCGAGCATGATGAAAAAGTCCAGAGCCAGAGACAAGTTCTTGATGTAGTAGAGGTCGTACTGCAGCTTCTCCATCGCGTCTTCCACGCTTGCGCCGTACGTGTAGCGGACCTGCGCCCATCCGGTCAGACCTGGCTTCACCACGTGACGCTGGCCGTAGAACGGGATTTGATGCATCAGCGAGTTGACGAACTCGGGCCGCTCTGGCCGGGGACCGACCAGGCTCATGTCCCCTTTGAGCACGTTCCACAATTGCGGCAACTCGTCGAGCCGGGTCCGGCGGAGGATCCGGCCCAGCCGCGTGATCCGTCCATCTCCGGGCTGTGACCAGACGGCTCCGGTGGCCTCTTCGGCGTCCTGCCGCATCGTGCGGAGCTTGTACACGGTGAACAGGCGCCCATGCTGGCCCACTCGCGATTGGCTGTAGACCGAGGGCCCGCGCGAGGTCAACCGGATGACGACCGCGAGGAGGATCATCACCGGCGCCGAGATCAGCAGCCCTGCGGCCGCCCCGCAGATGTCGATGAACCGCTTCGACGTTTCCAGCAACTGAGTCTTGCGAAACCCTGACGAAAAAATCAGCCAGCTCGGACGCAGGTTCTCGATCGCGATCTTGCCCGTGTATTCCTCGTACACGGACGGCAGCTGATCGAAGGTCACGCCTTGATCGAGCTTCATTTCCAGGAGCTTCTCCATCGGCAGCTTGCCGCGGGCGTCGGCGAGGCTGACGACCACGCGATCGATGGAGCGTGCCCTCACAATGGCCGGGATATCGTCGAGCGTCCCAATCACGGCCGGATTGAACATCGGCGTTCCCACCATCTGTGGATCGGGGTCGACGAACCCGACGATCTGAACCCCCAGTTCCCTGCGCTCGTGAAGTTCCTGGGCGAGCGACACCGCGGCGGCGCTCGTGCCCACGAGCAGGAAACGTTCGCCGGGCCCGACCTTGGTCACGAACCACGAGAACACCACCCGCCATCCGATGACGAGAACGGTCACCAGCGCTGCCGAGATGGCGAACACGCCGCGACCAATGATGAGCGCGGGGAACCAGAAGTACAACGCGGCGAGAATCATCGCCGCCGCGCCGAGCGCCTGCAGCAGCCGTACGAGCAGTTCGCGCCGATCGGCCGCGATGCGCGGATCGTCGTAAAGCTCCCTGTAGTACAGGCACACCTGTGTCACCCACGCCATGAGCAGAGCTTTGAGGGCGATGCCATCCAGGCCGCCGAGCGTCGAAACCTCGCGCCCCATGCGGATGAACGCACTGACCCCGACGGCGGCCAGGATCAGGCCGCTCTCGAACAGGATCGCCGTTGCGGAGCGCCAGGTGGCCCGCTGAAGCAGACCCTTGGCCATCATCGGCTTGTTGATTGGTGGCATCATGGAACGATGACGGTGTCGCCGGGTTTCAGCTCGATGTTCTGTCGGACGTTCTTCTGCTTCACGACCTCCTCGTAGTTGAACCGGTACACGACCGGTTTTCCGCCTTCAGTCCGCATGACGAGAATCTTCTTCCCGTCAGCGAATTCTCGGAGCCCGCCTGCCGTCGCCAGCAATTGCACGACGGTGGTAGGCGCGGTCAGCGGATACGGGCCTGGCTTCTCCACGTTGCCCGTGATGAACACCTTCCGGCTGTTGATCTGCTTGACGACCACGGTTGCGTTGGCATCCTCGACGAACCGGTTCGCCTGGCCCTCGATCTTTTCTCGGAGCTGGTCCGGCGTCAGGCCGGCCGCGGCAATGTCGTTCAGGAGCGGCAGGGTAATCTTGCCGTCGGGACGGACGATCACCTCTGCCGACATGTCCTTCTCCCGCCAGAACAGCACCGACAACACGTCGTCGGGCCCAATGACGTAGTCGGACGGAGGCTGCACCGCGTTGATCGACGGCGGCATCGCGGCGCGGGCCGCGTTGAGGGCGGTGGTCGCCGATTGGGCAGCGGCTGGGCTGACGCCCGAACACGCACACAACGCGAACGCACCCATCAGCGCTCTTCCGACCGTCAGTCGATCAACTCCGCGCGCCGTCGTCACCTGTACTCCTTGAACGGAAGCTGGCATTCGTGCTTGCGCAGAAAATTGAGGAACTTCTTGTAGTCGTCGGTCGGCAGGTTGAACAGCCGCGCCACAATCTTGTAGTTGCCGCGGGCGTCTTCCAGTCCCTTCCTGACCAGATCGCGCACGTTACCGCGGGTAATCTCTCGCTGCATGTACAGTGGATACACGGCCGCCCAGAATGACTCGCCGTCCTTCACCAGGCGTTTGTAGAGATCGTCGGCAATCGTCCGCCGTCGCTCCCGGACCGGTCGCCCCGTCGCCCCCCGTCTCTCCCTGATTTCTGACGGAAGCTCGTCGACGCAGACCACACCGGGGCCCTTGGTGACCACGAGCCGTTCGACGACGTTCTGAAGCTCTCGCACGTTACCGGGCCACGGATAGTCACAGAGAGCTGTCAACGCCTCGGGGGTCAAGCCGCGCGTCGGTTGGGCGTGCCCGTTGCCGTTCCCATTCCCGTTGCCGCTCCCATTCCCGTTGCCGCTCCCATTCCCGTTGCCGCTCCCGTGCTCGGCCCCGTTGCCATTGCCGTCGCCGCCCGGAGCCGCATGTCGCCGCAGAAAATGATCGATCAGGATCGGAATGTCGCTCTTGCGTTCTCTGAGCGGCGGGACCACCATGTGCACGACGTTGAGTCGGTAGAAGAGATCCTCGCGGAACGCGCCCTGGCCGATCATGTCCCGCAGGTTCCGATTCGTGGCGGCGATGATCCGCACGTTCACGGGACGCCCGCCGCGGTCGGCACCGACCTTCTGCAACTCGCCCGTTTCGAGGAACCGCAGCAGGAGACCCTGCATCCGCAAGGTCATCTCGCCAATTTCGTCGAGGAAGACTGTGCCGCCGTCAGCAATCTCGAGTTTTCCCGGCTTGTCACGATACGCGCCGGTGAAGCTGCCCCTGACGTACCCGAAGAGTTCCGACTCCAGCAGCGTCTCGACGAGGCCCGCGCAGTTGACGGCGAGAAACGGACGTGACGCGCGAGAGCTGCCGGCGTGGATCGAGCGAGCGACGAGCTCCTTGCCGGTGCCGCTTTCGCCCGTGATGAGGACCTTGGCATCGGAGCGAGCGACGCTCTCGATTTCCAGCTTGATCTCTTGGAGCGCCGTACTCTCGCCGATTAACTTGGTCGAAGCGTCGTTGATCACAGGAAAATATCCTTGCCGCCTCCCGGAAGCTGCGGGGAAATGCCGGCGACCTTGCCGTCGCGTTTCGCGAGACTGTTGTGCATCACAAAAAATGCAATCCTCTCCACCGCAGCGGCAGTAGAATGCCGACCTTGCAAGCCGCGAGTCGCGGTCGCTCCGAACAACCGGAAACAGTTTTGGCGGTCTTGGCGTAACCCGTGCGTACCTCGGCGCCAACCGATGCGTCGAAGGACATCAGCCGTTGTGCAAAGAGGCCGCCATTTCGGAGCAGACTTTTGTCTCCCCCGATACAAATCTCGCAAATCATGGAAGTTACATGCGACGACGCGTCGATGGAGAAGCCGGAAGCTGGGATGCGGAGGCGGCTGAAAGTTCCGGGGCTGGCCGCGTGAAGGCTACTAAAGTCACCCTGCTTTAAGACTTCGTCAATAGGCCCATCTATCGCCAATAGGCCCATCTACTGTATGACCGACCCAATGGCACGGACTGTCCACGCTGATCGTCTGGGAATCAGGATCCTGGTGGTGGGGACGAGCCGTCATGCTTCGCGCACCATTGAGGACGTCCTCTCGCGGGCCGGCTACCTGACGTCCGACGCCGCATCTTTTGAGGAGGCGAAGCATCTCCTCGCCACCGAGCGTCCGGCACTCGTCATCACCGAGCTCCGGCTCGCCGAGTTCAACGGCCTCCATATATTTCTGCGAGGACGTCTCGACACGCCCGACATGGCGGGCATCATCATCAGTCCGGTCGCCGATTCGATCCTGGCAGCCGAAGCGCGCCGCATGGGCGCGACCTTCCTCGTCGAGCCTGTCGAACCGCCAGCCCTGCTCGAAGCCGTCTCGCGGTCGCTGGCACCCAGAATGATCACGGCGGTCGATGTCGTCGGACCATCCGGCGAGAGGCGGGTGTGGGAGCGCCGCCAGACAATCACGATTGGATTTTCTCCGGAACGGCGAATGACCGACCGTCGACGCGCTGCAGCGTCGCCCAGGCGCTGACGGAGCGCCGAGCCGAAGTTCCTGGCTGAACGCGCTCCCGTCACCACTCTGTTCTGCCCTGCATCCAGTTCGATCGACCGTGCCCGCAGCGCAGGGCGCGTTCAGAAGGGAGGCAGACTGCTGTCGCCGCAGGATCGGAGTAAAGAATGGACGTACTTGGACTATTACTGAACATTGTGTACCACAATAGACTTTAGCGCGCGATATCGCTAAATTCTGGCCTGATTTCGTCGACCCCACGAATCGACCAATTAGATCGGCGCTCGAGCACGTCCCATACTTGCACACCTAGGCTGCCTTTCTGATATTCGGTCTAATAACATAAGCTTATTTTATACAGCTATTTAGACAGAATATCTCGTAAAGGACGAGCTGGCCATCATATTGCACTCGAGCCCTATCGAGATCGCAAATCAACCACTTTGGCAGAGGCATCGGTTCGCCATGTCGCCGGGGTCTGACTCGTTGAGCGCTACACAACTCGTAATCGTCCGGCGCAACCAATTCGCCACCTTCGCCATGCTCGCGCAGGCGTTTGCCGACGAACCCAACGTCCGGCTGGTGTGGGACCGGCGCGTTCACCAGCGGCGCCGAGAAAGCACTTCATCGGATCCAACGGACCGGCGGCAGCGTGACCGGCGACGCGACCGATCGCTGAGCTGGGGCAACAACGATTACGTGCTGCTCAACACGGCCTCGAGCGTCGAGCCTCGGGCCGCGCACAGCCACGTCACCGCAACCGACAGCCCCGCCGTCGGCGCCGGCTGGACCGACTTCAGCGACCAGGTCGCGCGCGACATCGAGGTCGCGGTCAAATCCGACCTTGCGGTGCTGATTAGCGGCGGCGAGATACTGAGCAGAACATCGCTCGCGCACCGGATTCACCGTTACGGCAACCGCGCCGCGTGTCCGTTGACCGTCGTCAATCGCGAAACGTTCGTCGAGGTCTTCACGTCAAGCGGGGCGCTGCGACACGTCGATCGGAGCAACGGAGGCACACTGCTGATCGAAGAGGTGGCCGATTTGAGCTGGGAACAGCAAAGCGAGTTAGTACACCTCCTCGAGCGGCGAGCGGTCGAGGGGCATGCGCGCACGAACGGCGCCCGCGACGCTCGAATCATTTCAGCGACCGGCCATTGGCTGCTCGACCGCATCGCCTCCAAGCAGTTTCGGGCTGATCTCTTCTACCGTTTGAATGTGATCCATCTCGTCCTCCCGATGGGAGCACTGAGAGCCGTCGAATAATTTTCGACGCGGCCGTTCTGATCACGGCTGCCTGCGCAAACTCGAGACGCCTCGGACAGAAGCGTAAGTCACTGCCCGATGATGAGACGTCCTCCGCCACATGCGCCCGGCATCGAGAAATATGTAACTACCTCAACGGCCTGCGCTTCGGGCACAGATTCCCCATGGCCAGATATTTGCCGCACGAGCATCGGGGCATTTCCGGAAAAACCCCGTCATGCCTGCGCTCATCATCCTCGTAGACACTGATAGGCGCTCTCTCAAGCGGAAAGAGCGGCTCCTCGCAGATTTCGACCATCTCGTGGCCGCGGCCTCGACGTTCGCGGAAGCCAAGCGCCTTCTGTACACCATCAACCCCGATCTGCTCATCGCGGATGTTCGTCTCGGCGCGTTCAACGGGCTGCATCTCGCCGTCCGGAGCCGGCTCGATCATCCGAATGTGCCGGTCATCATCACCAACGATTCGCCGGACGTCGTGCTCGAACATGAAGTCAAACGCCAGCATGCCACGTTCGTCGTGAATCCTCTGGAGAACCCCGAGTTTCTGCGCGTGGTGCACTCCTTGCTCGAGCGGCATGGCCGTACGCAGCAGCCGTTGCGCCGCTGGCGGCGCAAACAGGTGAACCGCCTGCTCGAAGCGGAGCTTACGACGGTGCGTGCTCGCGTGTGCGACGTCAGCTACGGGGGGTTGAGGTTGGCATTTGGCGCCGAGCAGCAGCTCCCGGACGTCTTCGACATCATCTTTCCAGACGTCGGGCTCACGGTGAAGGCGAGGCACGTCTGGACGGTTCGATCGCCGATGACCGACGAATACTGGTGCGGCGCCGAAGTGCTCGACAGCCGCGGGTCTGGCCTGATCGGATGGCGGGACATCGTTGATTCCGCGTAACGCAAAGCGGGCGGACGCTCCAGTCAGCGACCCGTGACGATCCGCGGATGCCGAAACGTTGTGTCCAGGGCATGCTCGCGGACTGATTGACGGAATCCCCACGCGTCGGCACCGCTCGCCCCGGCATCAATCCGTCTCTCCCCAAGATCAGTGTCCGCCAGGCGAATGCGCGGTCAGCGTACGTGCGCCAATCGCCCTTCAGCTGATCTCCGGCAACGCCGCGTCACGCATCGAGGCGATGTTTCAGCCGCATGCCGTTCCCAGCGGCGCGATCGAACGGAGGCAGCGGTTGACCTTCGAAGAAAACGATGGCCGACCTGGACGGGGCGATCGGCGCTTCACGGGATGGGATGTATGGATGGTGAAAGCGTCGTGGCGTCGGGATGCGTGCCTTCCTCCCTGAATCTCGAAGATCGCAGTTTGTCGATTTCGCGGGGCGTCAGGCGCATGGCGCATGACCGGCTCGAGGCCGTGCATCATGGCCGATTTGGGAACCGCGTCGCGACCGACAGAGCTGTCACAACTGGACCACTCGGCCGTGCGGGGAGGCCTGTTCACCGGCGCTTCATTCCATGTAAGATTCCCCTCCCGTGCATTCAGACCTCGAAGAAGCAATAGCATTTCACGACTCAATCGTCGCCGAAGGCAGCAAGGCTCTTGTCGGGTATGAAACCGCCAAAGCCCTGGCCAATGTCGTTCTGCTGTCGGAAATCCCGACGACCTACGACAAGAAAGAGCAACGGCAGGTCAACGCCGGAAACCTGCTGCTGCGCGGCGTGCCTGGCGTGGGCAAGACATTTTTCGGCGTCATCCTCGCCGCCATCAGCAACGCCAAGTTCGCCCGGCTGCAGGGCCGCGCCGATCTCCAGCCGACCGAGGTCATCGGTTTTCAGATGATCAATCCGGCGACCGGCGCGCTGGTCACCGAGTTCGGACCGCTGGCGTCGGCCGAAGTGATCCTGCTCGACGAAATAAACCGCATCCCGCTCAAATCGCAGAGCGCGTTTCTCGAAGGGCTGCAGGATCGAACGGTCACCATCGGAAACACGACGTACGATCTGCCGGCGTTCAGCTTCGCGATCGCCACGATGAACCCGATCGAGCTCGGACAGGGCACGTTCCCGCTGTCGGAAGCCGCGACCGATCGGTTCGCGATCATGGTGAACATCGGCTACCTGCCGCCGGAGGAAGAAGCGAAGCTCGTGCACTTCGACTTCAAGCGCGTGCAGCTCAACGCCCTGCTGACCAAGGAACGCATCGTCGAACTGCGATCCGTCGTCAACCAGCAGGTCTTCCTGCACGAGCGGATGGCGACCTACATTCAGCGGCTGGTCGCGGCGACGCGCCCGTACAACGCCGACACCGACTGGCTGATCCATTCGCCGTCCGAGCTCGTGGAGCACAGCGTCGATCTCGGCGCCTCGCCGCGCGCGATCATCTGCTGGGGCCGGCTCGCGAAGGTCTGGGCGCTGCTCGTGCGCCGGCGCGCCGAGGTGTATCCCGAGGACATCCAGGAGCTCGCCCCGTACGTGCTCGGCCATCGCATCTGGCTCGGACCTCACGCCGCGAGCCACGGGCTGACGTCCGAGGCGGTGATCAAGGACGTCGTCGAGCGGGTCCCCATTCCATGAGGACGCGCGAGCGCGACGTCGATCCGCTCGTCAATCTGGCCGAGCTCTCCGAGATGGAGCTGCTCATTCTCAAGCGGATGCGGGAGTTCACGATTGGCGAACATCGCAGCCTCTTTCACGGAACCGGCTTCGATCTCGTGGGCTTGCGGGCCTGGCAGCCCGGCGACCTTCCCAACGCCATCGACTGGCCGCAGACGACGCTCACCAATTTCAGCCCGGTGCTGGTGCGAGACTTCGAGCAGCCGAGCACGGCCACCGTCATCGCGGTCGCCGATCGGTCGCTGTCGACCCGGTGCGGCGCCGGCGAAACCTCCATCGCCACGGTCATTGCGCGCGCGATCGGCATGATCGGGATGTCGGCCGTTTTCTTTCAGGACATGTTCGGCGTGATCACATTCGAGGCCGGATTCCAGCAGCTTGGCGCCGTCACGCCGCGCATCGGCAAGAACCACGTGATCCGCTGCCTCGATGCGTATCAATACGGCCGCAATCTTCAGGACGTCCGGCGGGCCGATAGCCTGAGCGAAACCATCGCCGGCGTGATGCGAAAGACATCGCTCGTGCCCGTCATCTCGGATTTCCTGTTCGACGATCGCGACGAGATCCTGCGCGAGCTGAACGAGCTCAATTCGTACCACGACGTGTTTCTGGTGCTGGTCGACAGCGCGTTTGCCTTCCAGCTGCCGCCGACCCCGTCGGGGTGGATCGACACGTTCGATGTGGAGTCGGGACGCACGCGCGTCCTGTCGCGGCGGGCCGCCAAAACCCTCGCCGCGCAGGCGAGCCAGTGGCAGGACGAGGTGGAGCGCACGGCCAATTCCCTGGATCTCGATGTCTTACGGGTAAGCGGCAACGAGCAGCAGACCGCCGTAGCGATCAGCGAGTTCATCACGGCGCGGCGCGTCCGGAAGGCCTAGCAAGGGTTGTACATAAAGGTGCGCGAAAAAGGAGTGCCTGTGGTCAGGGTGACAGCGCTGTTCGTGCTTCTGGCGGCTTCGGTGGTCTCGGCGCAGCCGGCCGAAACCGAGGCGCCGCTGCAATGCTGGTGGCGCACCACGGCGGGCGGCGTCCGCGTCGGCGAGCAGTTCTCGCTGGTGCTCACCTGCTCCGCGCTCGAGAACGACACCCTGAAGATCGTGGTCGATCAGGGAGGACTCGAGCCGGCGGTCGTGCAGATGCCGCCGTTCGAGGTCGTCGGCGGCTCACATCCGGCCGATCTGCGCGGCCCGAACCGGCGCTTCTTTCAGTACGAGTACCGGCTCCGGATCATCAACGAGGACGTCTTCGGCAAGGACGTCGCCGTGCCGGATCTCAAGCTCACCTATCGCGCGCAGACGATGGTCAACGGCTCGGCCATCGAAGGCCGCGACCAGAACTACCTTCTCCCGGGCATGCCGGTGCGCGTCTTGTCGCTGGTACCGGCGGATGCCGCAGACATCCGCGATTCGAGCGGAGAGACGTTCAGCGACGTCGCGTCGCGGCAATTCCGGGCGAGCACGCTGCGCACCATCAGCGGCGTCCTGATCGCGCTCGCCGGGCTCGCGGCCCTCGTGGCGCTGGCGCGTCTCTTCGGCCGCCGCAAGAAGCGCGCGACCGTGAGCGAGAGGCTGGTGCCCGATTCGACGGTGCTCGGATCCGTCGTTCGCGAGCTCGAGAAGGTGCGGCGCGAACGGCAGGACGGCGGCTGGACCCCGGCGCTCGCGGGACGGCTGGCGGCCGCGATCCGAATCACCGCGGGGTACGCGCTTCCACATCCGCCGATCCACGTCGCCGCGTCGACCTCGAACGGCCACGACGGCGACCTGGCCATCCGTCCGATCTGGCTGCGAGGCAAGACCGCCGTGGTCTCTTCGTCGGTCACCGCTCAGACGCTTGCGGCGGAGCGGTCGCGACTGACATCGGCGAACGACGCCGGCGGGCGGCGCGCACAAATGCTCGAGGAGCTGGAGCGCGCGCTCATCAACGTCACGGTGGCGCGGTACGGCCGCTCGCAGGCGCTCGACGAAGCGATGCTCGACGAAGCGCTCGAGACCGGCCGCGGCGCGATCAAGGGCATGCGCATCCGCCACATGTGGCCGGTGAAGAGGATTACGGCGCTGGGCCGCATGGGAACCGAGATGGGACAACGGGTGTGGGCTCGCTAGACGCCATTCGCGCATTCGTCGCCGCGCGGGCCGCCGAGTGGCGGAACGTCCACACGGAGAATCTGCTGTACGGCCGCCGGCAGGAGGCGTTCGTGGCAGCCATCGTCCTGATCGGCCTCGCGATCGCCATCATCCTGGCGCGCTCGGTGCTGCGGCGCCCGCCCGAACGGGGCCGGGTCGCGGTGCCGGCCCTGCTCGATTGGGCGCGGACCTCGGGCCTGTCGTTCGCGCGGCACGGCGCGCTCCTGCTGTTCCTCGCGGGACTGCCGTTTTTCGCCATCGCGCTTGCCGATCCGTACAGCTCGATGACCCATCAGGAGGTCTCGTTTCCCGGCCGGCGGATTGCCGTGATGCTGGACGCCTCGTCAAGCATGGTGTTGAAATTTCCGGCGCCGAGGCTCGGCGCGCATGCGCCGAGCCAGTCGGCGTTCTTCACCACCGTCAACGCGGCCGAAGTCTTCATCCGGCAGCGCATCGCGGGCAAGTATCACGACCTGATCTCGCTGATCGAGTTCGGCGACGAAGCGTACGTGGTGACGCCGTTCACGAACGACTACAACAACATCCTGCTCAGCCTGTCGCTCGTCGGCGACATGAACGAGTTCATGAAGTTTCCGGATCAGGGAACGACCATCGCCAAGGCGATGGACGAGGGCGTGAAGCTCTTCAGGGCGTTCGATTTCCTGAACGCGTCCGGCAATCTGATGATCATCTTCAGCGACGGTCAGGACACGCAGGCCGCCCTCAACGGACGGCCGGTCGACGACATCCTTGCGGGAGCCATGCAGACCAAAATCCCCATCTACTTCATCCGCACGAGCTATAACAAGGAAGTCGGCGCTGTGATTCCCGATCAGATCTGGAAGCCGGCCGTCGAGAAGACCGGCGGAAAGTTCTACGCGGCCGGCGACGAGGCGACGATCTTCAGGGCGATTCAGGAGATCGATCGCGTCTCCGCCGGCAAGATTGTCTACAGGCAGTACTCCACCGAACGATCGGAGTTTTCGCCCTTCGCCCTGATCGCCAGCATCCTGTGGGCGCTGGCCGTGACGCTGAAGCTGACGGTGGCCTTGTTCCAGAAGTTTCCCTAAATCTGTCGGAAACGATCTTCAAGGGGTTCACGATGAAATCGGTGACGGGATATGTGGTGGCCGCAATCGTGCTCGCGCTCGCGGCACTGGTGTGCTGGCGTGTCGGGAACGATCAGCTTCAGGTCGCCATCGTGCACCAGCAGGTCCAGACCATGCAGTACGCCGCGGCCGCCAAGAGCGACGTCGAGCAGTCGCTCGGTCCTCTGGCGCGGCTGTCTCCGGTCGGAGGCGACATGGCCGCCGACGCGCGCGCGGGACAATCGACGGCCGACTACTGGCTGGGCAAGTACGACGATCTGAAACCGGAGATGAACACGTCGAAGCCGGCCGAGAAGGATCCGCGCGTGCTGCTTCTGAACGCCAACGCGGCGTACCGCACCATTCAGGCCGCGAACCAGCACATCGACAAGGCGGCGCTGCTTCAGCAGTTCGACCAGGTGATCAACGGCTATCGCGACGTGATGCGCGCGAACCCCGACGACACCGACGCGCCGTACAACTACGAGCTCGTCGTCAGGCAGCGAAGCGAACTCGCCCGTCAGCGCGGACCGGGAGGTAAACCGGTGCTCGAAGAGGCGTCGACGTCGACGATTCACGGCCGCCCGGGCACGACGCCAAAGGGCCAGAGCATGTCGGACTTCAAGACGAACATCCCGCAGCGCAACGACGAACGGCAGGAAGAGCGCCGCGAGAACGAGAACGCGGGCAAAGGCAACCAGAAGGCGCGCAAGGGGTAAATCTCCGCGTGCTGCCTTCAATCCCCCTCAATTCGATCACCTTCGAAGCCCCGGACTACCTCTGGCTGCTCGCCGGTCCGGGAATTCTGCTGTTGATCTGGATGTGGAAGCTCAGCCGGTACCGCCGCGCCACGTACCGTTTTCGAGCCCGCCGCACATTGCCGGTGCGCGAGCGCTTCTCGATCTTCGGCGGTCTGCTGTTCTGGCTCTTCACCATCCTCGCCACGGCATCCAGCGTCGTCGCCCTCGCGCGGCCGGTCGCGCCCATATCGAGCATGCGTACGGCCGGCATCGACCTCGTGGTGCTCCAGGACGGATCGGCGTCGATGCGTGTGCGGGACGTCGCCGGGGATCGCTGGCAGCGATCCATGCGTTTTCTGCGCGTGCTCGCCGAGTCGATGCGGTGGACCAACGATCGGCTCGCGATGGCCGTGTTCGCCCGCATCGCCACGCCCGAGGTCCGTCTCACCACCGATCCCAACACGTTCTTCTTCTTCCTCGATCATCTCGACAAGGAATCGCCGTTCAGACAGGACGACGACACGACGTGGGATACGAACACGGAGCTCGGCATCTACTGGGGCATCCGGCTGATCAACAAGGACGAAGAGCTGAACGGCCCCTCGCCGAACGCGAAATTGTTCCTGCTCCTTTCGGACGGGCAGACGTTCAGCGGCCAGGTGCAGCGATCCATCAAGCTCGCGCGCGATCGCGGCATTCCGATCTTCGTCATCGGCGTCGGCACCGCCGCCGGTGGGATGATTCCGCAGCCGGAGGAGCCGAATCGTATCGGTCCGCCGCCGGATCCCATCCGCGGCGTGCTCGATCGCAACTCGCTGACGTTGATCGCCAACGCGGGAGGCGGCTCGTATTTCGAGCTCGACCGGGAAACGGATCGGGATATCGCCAACGCCATCATCGATGCCGGCCGCCGGCGCGCCGGGACCGCGGGCGTTCAGACGGGCACCGAGAGCCTCTACTGGCGCTTTCTGGCCGCGTCGGCGTGTCTGCTCGGCGTCGGCCTGGTGTTCGTCCGCGACCGCGAAGAATTGTGGCTGCACGCTCTCGGCATCGGCGCCGCCCTTCTGACCCTCTGGCTACTCACGCGCTGAGCGACTCCCGTCGATATACAGGCGGATGCGATCCCGCACCTGGGCCGTGGCCTGCCTGCTGTTCGGATCCGGATTCTGCGCGCTGGTCTATCAGGTCGGCTGGCTGCGCGATTTCCGGCTGATTTTCGGCGCATCGACCGCCGCATCGGCCGCGGTTCTGGCCATTTTCATCGGCGGGCTGGGCATCGGGGGACTGCTCCTCGGGCCCCGGGCCGATCGGCATCACCGGCCCCTGCTCTTTTACGCGCAGCTCGAGACCGTGGTGGCGCTGTCGGCAGCCGCCACGCCCGTCCTGCTCGCCTTTGTCGAAACGCTGTACATCGCGAGCGGAGGCTCCGCCCGTCTGGGCGCAACGTTGGCGACGCTCGCCCGGCTCGTCCTCAGTGTGATCGTGCTGGCGGTGCCCACGATCGCGATGGGCGGCACACTACCCGCCGCCGCGAGAAGCGTGACGAGCGATCAGGACGTCCGGCGGCAGGACGTCGCCGCCTTGTACGCGCTCAACACGCTCGGCGCCGTCGCCGGCTGCCTGGTCGCGACGTTCTGGCTGCTCGAACTGTTCGGCACGCGATCCACGCTCTGGCTCGCCGCCGCGATCAACGTGCTGGTCGCGATGCTCGCGCGTCAACTCGATCGCAGCACCACCGCACCCAGCACTCAAGCACCCAGCACCCGAGCACCCAGCACCCAAGCACCCAGCACCCAAGCACCCAGCACCCAGCACCCGGCACCCGTGCCGTTCGTCCTCACAGCCTCCGCCACGGTCGGCTTCGCGTTCTTTCTGATGGAGCTCGTGTGGTACCGGCTGTTGGGTCCGCTGCTTGGCGGATCGGTGTTCACGTTCGGTCTCGTGCTCGCCGTGGCGCTCGTCGGGATCGGCATCGGCGGGCTGCTGTATGCGCTGATCGCCGGCGATCAACCGGCGACGCTCTCGGGCTTCGCGTGGTCGTGTCTGATCGAAGCAGCCGCGGTGGCGGCGACCTACGCGCTCGGCGACCGGATTGCCGTGCTCGCGCTGCTATTGCTGCCCTCGGGCGCCGGCGGATTCCTGGCGCAGACGGCGAGCTGGACGATCGTGACGTCGATCGTCGTATTGCCCCCTGCGCTCGTCGCGGGCTATCAGTTTCCGCTGCTCATCGCGCTCTTCGGCCACGGCCGGGATCGCGTCGGCAAGCAGATCGGCATGACGTACGCCGCCAACACCGTGGGAGCCATCGTCGGCTCTCTTGCGGGCGGATTCGGAGTGCTTCCATGGTTGTCAGCGCCCGGCGCGTGGCGGCTGGTCGCGTGGGTGCTCCTGTTGCTCGGCGCCGCCGCTGCATCGCTCGCGGCGATCGCCCGTTTCGGACAGCACCGCGCGAAGACAGTCGGCCCCTCGCTTGTCGCTCAGATCGCGCTTGGAATCGTCACGGTCGTGCTCATCGCCGCGACTGGACCCACGGCCGCCTGGCGGCACAGCGGGATCGGCGCCGGCCGCACGGCGAGCGATGTCTTCGCGACGCCGAATCGCCTGCGTGCGTGGGCCAACGTCGAGCAGCGCGCGATCGTGTGGGAAGCCGACGGCACGGAGAGCAGCGTCGCGCTCGCCGTCGATCCGAGCGGATACACGTTCATCGTCAACGGCAAAGCGGACGGCAGCGCCCGGGGCGACGCCGCCACGCAAGTGATGCTCGCGCTGGTCGGCGCCCTCGCTCACGACCATCCACGCCGCTCGCTGATGATCGGCCTCGGCACGGGCAGCTCCGCGGGATGGCTGGCCGCGATCCCTGAGATGGAGCGCGTGGACGTGGTGGAGCTCGAACCGCTCGTACTCCGCGTCGCGCGCGACACCGAAGCGGTGAATCACGACGTGATGCACAACCCGAAAGTCCACATCACGATCGACGACGCGCGCGAAACGCTGCTGACCTCGCGCGAGCAGTACGACCTCATCGTCTCCGAGCCGTCGAATCCATTCAGAGCCGGCATCGCGAGCCTGTTCACGCTCGAGTATTACCGCGTGGCCAGCGACCGTCTGTCCGACGACGGCGTCTTCGCGCAGTGGGTGCAAGGCTACGAGATCGATGCGCGCACGCTGAGGACCGTCTACGCCACGATGGCCACCGTCTTTCCGCAGGTCGACACGTGGCAGACGCATGGCGCCGACATGGTGCTCGTCGGGTCGAAGCGGCCGCACGCCCTCGCCGCGGGCGCTGTGGCCCGCCGGATTTCCGAGGAGCCGTACGCGTCGGCGCTCGGCGTCGCCTGGCGCGCCAGGGGCATCGACGATTTTCTCGGCCACTACCTCGCCAACGATCGGTTCGCACGCCTGTTTGCCAGCGCCGCCAGCGTCGACCTGAACACCGACGACCGCAACGTCGTCGAGTTCGGTCTGGCCCGCTCGGTGGGACGGGCGCGATCGATTGTGGTGTCCGATCTTCGGCAGCTCGCGCGACGGTTGAACGTTCACCGCCCGCCGCTCGACAACGACTCGATGGTGCACTGGCCAGCAGTCGACACCGCGTGGGTCGGCTTCAGCGCCGCGGAGAGAACGGGCACGATCACTCCGGAGGGATCGCCAGAGGAGCAGGCGCGGCAATCTGCGCTCGTCCGCTACTTTCAGCTTTCCAGCACAGTGGGATCCGAAGCTTGGAATTCACGTGACTTGAAGTCGCGGC
>JADMIO012500395.1_pt1 | contig 20517 bp, 16 predicted proteins | sample 8958161 | NCBI WGS metagenome assembly JADMIO01 (sample SAMN16585339, study PRJNA669376) | soil metagenome | isolation source: Crop rotation soil | place: USA: Cullars Rotation, Alabama | collected 2011 | reverse complement strand
CGCGACAACTTGTCCACGTGGAATTCTAAGCTTAGGATCCCAATGTGCTGGAAAGGGTATTTTTGTTAAATAGTATTTACGAGAGATTAAATTGTTAAAATTATTTAGGAAGGAATAGAATAAACATTTAGTAAGAATTGCATCAAAGCGGAAAGGACATACATGATACATGTGCCAGCTCTAACCTATGACTTTCGGTTTGGGCACTAAAAGCTTAACCACCAAATTACTGATCCACTTTTGGTTTAGTATTGCATAAGAAATAAATATACTTTGATACACGGTAAAAGAAGTACATCTCATATTCTTTTTTTATTTTTTCATTATTATTATAATTAATCATTAATTTAAATTTAAAATAGATGGTTTTTAAAAATTAGATGTAATAATTATCCATTATTTTAAAATTGATTATTTTTAAAAAAAATATATTGAATGTAATTATTATTCATTAATTAAAAAATATAAAATTCACTTATTTTTAGTAAATTTATATTTATAATATTAAAAACTAAGGAATTCGGCACAACGTGATTCATTAAATAAGATGATTTTGCATATTATTCTCTCCAAATAATATGGAAGGTAGATTCACATGTAGTTGAACATATACACATTACAACCCTTAATCATTATAAAACTTTAGTTGAAATGGTAAATTTCACATATTTTACATATGAGGTCATGAGTTTGAGTCCTTTGCATACCTTAACTTTAGTTAATTATTACTAAGAGTGATAACCGTCAATGATCTGCCTATGCTAATACTGTCATTATTTAGAAAGTGCACCGATTATTACCAATGAGGCAATTGCCTCACTGGTACTTCTTTGAAATAAGGAGGCAAAGTACTCGGGTTCAAATCACAGGATTGTTAAATCTGCCCATTAAAAAAAAAAAAGTGCACCGATTATTAAATAGAAATCGAAAAAATATATAATTTCATCTAAAAATGTATCTGCTGGGCTTTCAAGTGAGCTTTACCTCTATTGGGCTGACCGGATATAAGCAGATCGACGAGAAGATGGGCTCAACCAGCTGCCGATTATAGTGGTACTTCTTACAGAATAAGAATAAGGGGGCAAGGTCTAAGGTCATTCGTATGTATCCCCTTATCGTCAGTGTCTATGAAAAAAAAAATAGTTGTAAAGCTAAAATCCATAGCCATTGGAGACGAGAGAGCACAGGTTATTCATTCTTCTGCATCAATCAATCACTGTGTTACTCTGTATGTCTGCATATAACAAAGACATACAATCAAACTCCACATATATCGCATTGACTTGTAGCAGACTGAATACGAAAGCAACGAAGATCAAGACAATTGAGAATAAGAAGAGTACTAACAAACCTTGACTCGTTTCAGCAGATCCTTAGCCTTTGCATTATTCTTGAAATGATCACGTACAGGCTGCAGAAGATATAACGATATTGTTGTTAGCTGACGATACAGAGGTCAATTTCTAGTTTTTTATATGTAAAGGAATAACGTATGGTTAGTGGAAACGAACTTCCATTTCAATCAAGATAGGATTAACAGGATTGGAAAAAGTTTAATTACCTGCAGTATCTTATTCAATGCCTTTGATAGAGCAAGCTTGATGTCAGCAAGCCCTCGTTTTCATACTCAGCAGCAAGTTCTTCAAAGCTAAGGAAGGTCCTGTTGTATCAATGAAAGAAAGTTAGTGCAATTGACTGACAACAATATGAAATTGCTCTTTCTTTGCAAGAAAACTATCTACGAGTAAGATGAATAATAGCAAGGAAATTAAAGACATTGTCATAATCAACTAAACCCTCGCTCCTCCATATGGTCCAAATATGAAACAGGAAGGCAAAAAGAGTGCTTACTTCTCTCCACCATTTTCTGGTTTACGTTCCACCTTGAACTCATTAAACCAGGGAAAGATAATGTATTTGATGTATTCCAGGCAAGGATTCCCTTCAACAATCATTGGGGGAGAGTATGCCTTCTTTATTTTCAAGTTCACTTTTGCCTAAGAAAACTGGAAAGAAAATAAAATATTAATGCAACAAGCAGGGACAGTCATAAAATGCAGCAGTAATAAGCAGCCAAGCATTATATTTGACATTAATTGAATTCTCATGCAGCGAAGTGTCTTAATCTTTCAATTGCTATGATAATGCTGAAGCCATACGGATCACTCTTTGACATATTTTCTTGCCCTTGCTGCAAACCCGGCAACATGTCTGAGATCATTAAAACCGTATCACAATCCATAAGAAGGGAAAATACCTTAAACCAAATGATGATAACAAATTGAATACAAGGAATTAAGGATATACGATGAGACAAAATTATGGGCTTGTTATTCCTCTTGATGCCATCGTAGTACTTTCTCGCAAGAACATTCACCTTCCGCTGATCCATGCCCAGTTGGCAAATGTCAGCCTGTTCACCATGATGATCAATTCATGTTACAAAAAATGCAGAAAAAGTTCTCATAAAGCCAGCAAGGTATGCATTCCTTTCTATAAGAGGTTTCTTTCCAAACTCTTCCAGAAGTGTCATGGCCACAAAGAAACAAACACCAGTTGAACAATAACGGACAGTCAAGGTAGTATGAAAAAAAAGGAAGGTAGAAAGTAAAATAAACCATCTAGTACATCAAATTGGTAATAACATAATAAGCAGCCAGAAAGAAGCAACACTGATAAAGCAAATATAGATTCAGCTAGTGGCGAGGATTTAGTAGTAGAAGATCGAAGGTGGTGAGTGCTCGCCGGAGAAGAAAGTCCTCTTTTGTGAGAATTGAACATTTTTTTAGCAAAGTTTAATTTTAAATCTGGATTTTTAGATGTTATGAATAAGTGAGTGAGAAAGCAGAGGATAAAAAAAGGTTATTTATTTTTTAGTTTCAAATTAAAAAATGTTTATTCAAGCGAGAATCATATTTGAGGAAGAAGAAAGAGTAGAGAGGAAAAAAGAATCAGATTTGAGGAAGAAGAAAGAGTAGAGAGGAAAAAAGAATTGACTTGCATGGACCTATAATTTTTTGAAAAATAGTTTGTAGCACTCAAATCTTTGTGAAAAAAGTTCTGTGATCACTTTTAACAAAATAGAATATGGTACTTTTTGCAACTAGCCGTCCAAAATATGACTTAAATTTTGACAAAAAAAAACATTGAATTTGGAAATTCAACCATAAATATTAAATAGTCTTAAACCACAAACCAACCCGTGTCTCTTTTCTTATTACAGTATGGCGTAGTGCAGCAGGCAACATAGCATCTACTTTCTCTCTCGTGTCATAGTACATTGTTCTTCATTTGTTCCTTTTTAATGCAAAAAAAGAAAGTTCAAACTTTGCAAATCCCATCCATGAACTAATCAGGGAAGGAGAAAGGTAAGATTTTGAGGTTGATTTATTCATCTATGAGAATGAAAGCTTCTATGCAGATGCAGGCACAAAAAAAAGGAAAGAGTTATATTGATTCTAGCCTTTCAAATGACAACTGTAAAAAGTCACATATTCTAGTAGTCAAACCTCACTTTAAAATCAAACAACGTTCTCCATAATCAAATGTTGTAAGAAATTTACAGTACACCTATGGATGTATGTGGTCTAATGTAACTGGTTCTTCTCCGAGTAAAAGCGCTCTTAAAACAGCCTCACACAAGCCATTATAATGCACAATTAAATGCCCACCTTCGGGAACTTCATGGTACCGAATCCAGGGAAGCTTTTCCGTCATGTGTCTTTGAAGTTGACATGGAACAACCCTGTCGCCCTGACCTTGCCAGATATGAACAGCACTTTCGTTTTGAGGGAACGGGTTGCTTAGTTCTGCAGGATCAAATTCCCAATCTCCAAAAGCCGCCATGAAGTCCTGACGCAGAGTATCAAAAATGTCTCGATGTTGTAAGCTATCCTGCAGATTGAAGCACAAACATTTCTCATAAATAACATCACCAATTCCATATGCAGCTTCTTTATATGTTTATAGAAGCAAAATACAGCTGAGCAGAATTAAGTTCCCCAATCAGAGACTTCTTCACTGAAGACCCTTTTCTGCAATATGTTCAATATTCTTTTAGGATATATATGAGGAATGTATTGTTTACCTGGGATAGCATGGGGAATCCTGGTATCTTCTTCAAGATTTCTTTATCATAAGCATTAAAGAATGAGGGGTTTTTCTCAAGCACAAAGACGGACTTAATCCACTTCTGTGTAACCCACCAGTGTAGCATACCAGGGGCATGCTTTGAAAACCAGAAAGACCACTCAACAAGACTTCTTCTGTAGTCATCTTTTATAAGAGCTCGAGGAAGGGAAGGCCATCTATAGTTGACAACCGGGACTATTAGAGAAACACCTGCGAGCCTGCACAAATGATTTTATGATAAATATATGTTTCATAAGACGAATGAAGGGAATCGCTGTGCGCATAGAAATCAGCTGACTTGCCTGTGTGGTATGTAGTTGAGGCAACTCCAAACAGGGTAGGATCCCATTGAGACTCCAATCAAATAAAACTTGGACCCTATCTCTAACTGATCAGCAAGTTCCTCAATGTCAAGTGCTTCACTCTTTACTGTCCTGTTTGGGTTTGGATCACTCTCGCCATACCCAGCCCGGTCCAATTGCAGCAGATATATCCCTAAATCTTCTATCAGTTCCTGAACATTAATACAGTGTCAAAATAGCTTCTTCAACATTTATAATACTATATACATACTACAGTTCATCATCAATTGGTAAGAGTAGCAAGAACTCTGTTCTAATTCCAACATGTTAGGAAATAGTGTTCCCAAAACAAGAGAAACCAGATTTGAGCAGAATCATTCATGGCCTCTCACCGAAAAGCAAATACCTAGATGTTCTAAGCATTCATGATTTAGCATGAAGATTCCAAAGTTCAAGGACATCTATTTAGCATCCAGATATATTGAAATGGTAAACGAATAAATATGTATTCTTCTATTAAAAACAAGGAAGAGCAGTTTGATGAACTTGATGCTAGGACCAATCTATATTCTATACGCCAAAAACATTATAATTAAAATTAAACTTGTAAGTCAACTCCAGAGTCCAAACAGAGTTCTATTCTATCCAGATCCTGTTTATTATGCAAAGAATCAACCTATATGCAATAACCCACCATAGAAAAGGAAGAGAAGAAGATAAAAGGTTGATGCTTTTACCTGAGGTGCTAGGAAATTCATTTCCTTGGAGCTACCAAAGCCATGAACAATGATGATCTTGTACTTGGATTGGTTCTTGGGGACCCCTTTTTCAGTGTAAGCGAGATATCTGCCATCAGAAAGTCTGATTCTGGGAGAATTTGCAGGTGGGTAGTCGCTGTTTATTGAGTGGTCACACCTAGCCTGATTGAGCTTTGCAGCCTCATAAACCATTCCTAGAAGGCCAACCGTGAAGACAAGTGCTGTCTTTGAAATCATCCTGAAAGATCTAGCTAAAAACCCAGAAAGATGAACAGAAAGAAGAAACACCCAAGTAAAGTGTAATCAATGACATACCTGATTGAACCTTGGAAAAGAAATGGAGGGGATGAAACCAAGGGTCAGGATGAAGGGCGATTTCCTTTTCTTCCTCAATCTCAATCAAGTCATGGATGTTAGCTGGCTTTTCTTGTTACTGTTAGGGCACTCGCACTCTCCAAGAAAATGCCAGCCGCTGCAAATTTGACAAGTTGGAACAGTAGTAGTAGTAATCTTTCTATTGAATCTCTATGATTTTTTTCAATAATTTTTTTTACAAATCTAGTAGACTATCTATAATTTTAATACTACTGTAATTGGGTATTGAATTCCAAGTGGGGCTGTTGTCGACTGGTTTTTATGTTCAATGCTTACCTCATTCTAATTCCTTGATTACTAAGATTTCCAATTAGCTCAGCAATAATAAAAATAAAATTTTAAATTCCATCATCTTATTTATATTTCTATGTATATTAATAATAAAATATTGAGTATTTTTAATATATATTTTTATTTTGATTTTTGACACATTTAAAAAAAAATTATCGACTTATTTTAAAGACAATTTTATTTATTATTCTTTGATAATAATCGTAAAGTAGTACATTTTTTTTAAGAGGGTAAAATCTTTTTTTTTTTTTTTGAAAATGAGTCTCACAGTACTCGAACCCTGGACTACCGCCAAGAATTACATGCACTATCTATATGTACCAACAGTGGTTGTGCGGATAAAATCATCTTAAGAGTGGAGCATTTGATTTTTTTAAAATATGTATCCAAAGTCAAGACGACAAGTAAACAGAAACATATGAAATATTATATTAAAATAAAAATATTAAATGTATGAGTATAAAAAAGGTAAAAATTAAAGAATTTATTTTATTTTAAAATGAAAAAATATATTTATTTCGTAACTCATTACTTCCTCCGAACTTTAGTAAATGATGTTTTACTATTAGTGTTTTTTTTTCATAGGTTGATATAAACTGACGACAAGGAGACTCGAATCTGAGACCTTGCCCTCCCTACACAGTAGTAAGTACCGATTAGGGTTACTCTAGTAAAATATATCATTTTTAAATAATAATCCTAAAGTTACTGTTTAAAAAAATATTATTTATTACTCCCTCCGTCCGGTAATAAATGGCACGTTGACTTTGGACACGCATATCGAGGAGACCGTATTACTCGTTTTTGAGATAATTTTTAACTTTTATTTTGTTCGACATAATAAACATAATGATACGGTCATTATCTCGAGAGAGGTCAAATGTCAAAATAATCTTAAAAACGAGTCATACGACCTTCTTAATATGCGTGTCCAAAGTCAACGTGCCATTTATTACCGGACGGAGGGAGTACAAATTAGAGGGTGGCTTTAATTTTGAACTCATTTTTAAAAAATATATTTGTTTTTACTCTTTAAGAATTCAAATAATAACCATACTATTGCGCTTAATATTTCGATGAGTCAACAAATAATATAATCTTAAAACGAATTATAGAATTGTTTTTAATAAATGTATGTTAAAAAGATTTAGAAAATAAGGTTAGAGTTTAGAGTGACATGACAGGGGGGAGTGAAGTATTCAAACATATGGCTGTTAGTCGTACTTGTACCAGAAATCCCAACCATGCTTTGCTGGTTTGTCAGTTTTGGCAACGCATCCTGTCAGATAATTTCATCATAGAATTATTTGATTTACTACTTTTTTTCTTTCTTTTTTATAATTTTGATGAACAGTGCCAGGCAATTTATACAAATGGTGGGACTGGTATTCTTAGGAGATGATGAGTGACCTTAAGATCGCTTCACAGATTTCAGTCTTGAATATCATCAGATGTCCTTCATCAGCAACCTCATGGTAATGAATCCAGGGAAGCTTCTCCGCGATGTATCGGTTTATTCGGAACGGAATGATCCTGTCTTCCAGGCCTTGCCAAAATATGTACTGAGCCCTCATCATCAGGGAAAGGATTGCTTATATCAACAGGGTCGAATTCCCATTTGGCATAACCAGCTATTATGTCTCGATACAGAGATTCATGGACACCTTGTTGTCGAATCTTTTCCTGCAATAGCATAGTTACATGCACCAATATACAGTTTAAGTAGCAAAAGATTCATATCAATGGAGCCTAATGTGTGAACAAGATATGTTAATGCAGTAAAGTAGCAGACTGCAGTAAGTTCAAGTGCAATTCCTTTCCTGTATGTGCACAGACCATAAAAATCCAGTTGAAGAAATAGATTTTTTTCGTTTACCTGGCCAACACTTGGACTTTCTGACAGCTTTGTGATCATCTTGATATCTTGGGGGCTAAAAACTGCCATGTTTCCAGCCATAATACTTAAAGAAGGGAACCACTTTTGGGCCATCCACCAGTGAAATAACCAAGGGGTATAACGTGCGATGTGAAATGTCCACTGATCAGGAACGAGGAGCATTTGGAAGCTTTCTCTCGATATGTTAGCAGGAAGGGAAGGCCACCAGTAGTGCACGAAAGGAACTACGAGAGAAGCTCCGGACAACCTATGAACAAGTTAGACATTTGTAAATCAGAGACACAAGCAAGTGGTAACTTTTGAGAGAAAAACCAAGAAGCTACCAGTTGAAGAATCATGCCTTTGTGGTATCAGGTATGTATTTTAGGCAAGCATATACAGGATATGCTCCCATTGAGACTCCAATCACATGAAATTTCGGCCCGATCTGCAATTTGTCTGCTAGTTCTTGAATATCATATGCTTCACTCTTCACTGAGCGCGATGGATATGGATCACTCTCGCCGTAACCTGCTCTATCGAAGAAAAGGAAATATATGCTAAGCTCCTGCAAAGTTTCCTGAAAATCAAAGGACACTGGTTAATTAACATAATATCGCAACATATGGAAATGGAATATTGTGACTTTGTTCATGCCTGAGAGACTGGCAGATTCACATCTTTGGAGCTGTCAAAGCCATGGCCCATGAACAAATACAATTTTGTGCTTAGCCTCTTCCTTGGGCACTCCGATTTCCCTGTAGGCCAAGTGCCTTCCATCATTAAGTCTGACTCTTGGTGACGTAACAGGAGGACCATCAGATGAACCACATATCTTTGGAGGAGGTGGTTTGAATGCTACATAAGTCCACCCTAGAATACCAACTGCAAATGCCACAGCTATAGGTGCACGCATTGCTAGAACAATGACACCAAAGTATCTATCATATTAGCAGCAAATTTCAAGAACAAAAATAAAACAATATTGAACGAACTATACTAGAAACACTGAGAAGAAAGTTAATGCATTGGAGTCAGAATATCAAGATACCATGGTAGGTTTGCTTTATGGTTTAGAAGGAGGCTTAATGAACACAAAATTCATCACTATTGAACTTCTGGGAATAGCAGCAAAATCTACCAGCTACATGTACAGCCCTCTTCATTTCTAATTTCTATGTACATATATAAGTTGATCTTTACAAGAATCTATAGCATTTCAAGGCGAGAAAAATCAGAATATTGATGAAATTTCCTTGTGAGCATTTGAGCATTTCAAAAAGCACAAACCTTGCAGTCCATACATTACAATTATACATAATAGATCAAGCAAAAAGTCCTATGCTTCATCAAATCATCATTTAATTTGAAACGAATTCGTAAACACTTCAAATTCTACCTTCAAACGGGAAAAAAAAAAGAACTTTAATTCCCAAAAAGTAATTCCACAAAAAAGAAAATATTCATAAACAAACCAGAGCTGACACTGAAATGAAATCCATGAACAAGAACTCAAAGGGGAGTAAAAAACGCAAGGAATAGAAAGAGTTGAAGGCACACCTGGAACAAGTGAGAAGGCAGTGGAGTTGGGTTGGGTTGTTTTCTTCTGGTGTGAGCTCTTGCAGGAGGCAGCTGATCTTTCATTAATTACCACATCACTCCATCCAGCCGGCGACCGGTTTCCTTATATTTTGTAAAGATTTCGCCTTTTAAACATTATATTAATAGTATATGTTTTCAAGATAAACAAAAATGGCCTATTAGCTCAGTTGGTTAGAGCGTCGTGCTAATAACGCGAAGGTCGCAGGTTCGAAACCTGCATGGGCCACTTTTTCTTATTTTTGTTGGTTTAGACGACATGTCGTTTGTTATCCAACAGGCGACAAGTCGTTGAAATCCTGTCGTTCCAACCACATTTCATTACTTGGATTACAGACAGATTGATGGTTCTTTTAGCATCAGATATTTTGCAACCGCTTAGAACATACGTCAGAGACTCCATGCAGCTAAAAGAGCTAAGTAGAAACTTTCATTATTGCCAGTAATACAGACCACTAATTACTCTTATCGTCTGTGGCGGAGTATACAATTGAGCAGTTTTCCAGAGGGATGCAATGACTGGAATATATGTATACAGTGTCTAGAGAGCTTGTTATCCCTGTAACAGTGCCCTTATGATTGCTTCACATATCTCTGGCCTAAAGATCATGAAATGTCCTGCATTGGGGACCTCATGATATTGAATCCACGGAAGTTTGTCTGCAATGTACCTGTTGATTCCAAAAGGAATGATTGTGTCGTCACAGCCTTGCCATATGTGAACCGATCCATCATCGTCGGGGAACGGATTGTTTAAATCCAAGGGATCGAATTCCCACTTCACATATCCAGCAATTAGGTCCCGATGAACTGATTCGTGTTCACCTTGCTGCAGGGCCTTTTCCTGTTTTCAAATGCAAAGAAGTCTTACAGGAGCGGTAACAGAAGTATAAAGAGAAAAGCAGTATACTGTTGTTCCCTTAACACAGATGAGCTAGCTCATAAACAAGTGAAGAACATGGCTCCTGGCTTAAGCAGTCATTCCGGCACATTAAAATAGGAAAATGAGGAAATTGACCAAAAATTGTCTATATACTTTTGTACCATTGCAGAAATGAATGTCTTAAGCAAGGTTTTGAAAGAACTCTTTAGCAAGTTACAGTGGAGGTAGTAATTTCAAATGATAATTTTATCATGCCATTCAATCTAGAAATAATAAGCATAAAGAACTCGATTGCATAAAACACAAACATTGAGAAGTACCTGGACATTGCTTGGGTTTTCTGACAGATCTCAACGTCATGTGGGCTAAATATAGCCATGTCTCTACCCACGGTGTTTATTGTTGGAAACCATTTCTGGGTCATCCACCAGTACATTAGCCAAGGGGTATGATGTGCAATTCGGAAAGTCCACTGGAAGGCAGTGGGAAGCCTTTGGAAGCTATCTCTTGATATGTCGGTTGGAAGGCAACGCCACCAGTAGTGCACAAAAGGGACCACAAAAGCAGCTCCTGACAACCTGCGAGCATAGTTTTTTGAGACACCTACACATGAGCACTCCTCAATTTCAAAAGAGAAAACAAGAAGCTAGCAGTTGATACCTTTGCGGTAGGTATTTTAGGCAGCCATACACAGGGTAGGCTCCCATAGAGATTCCAATTACATAAAATTTGGATCCAATCTGTAATTTGTCAGCCAGTTCTTGGATATCATATGCATCACTTTTTACTGATCTAGACGGGTTTGGATCGCTCTCTCCATAACCTGCCCTATCAAAGAAAAGGAAATATATCTGTAGCTCCTCCACAAGTTCCTGAAAATCAAAGTACACCAACAAATTCACATTTTCCTAAGCACAAAGATTACTATGTGAAATAGAGAATCTGATGAGAGCACATAAATATTGAAAGCATAGAGACTGAGTGTAACAGAAAACAGATTGCAGTTTACGAAATGTGAAATAGAAAGCTTTAATTTTACTCTGGAATTAGGAGTTCATATCTGATGAGAGAACATTGAATGTAAAGAGCAGTGATTACTAAACGTCTCAAGATACAAACATGATGTATTTGCATAAGCAGTGTCCATATAACATCTCAAGATACAAGCAGGATGCAATTGCTTAATTTACTTTCTATGGCTTAAGTAACCTCATTATGAGCAGATTAAAATTTCAATCCGAGGTGAGTAACATAACACAGAGGAACCTGGCCTTAGATAATTTTTATCATTTCATAAAGTTGCCGATCACTTGACATAGACAAGCACTACAGCTTATACTCCTGGAATGACTGAGACCTGGCCTTGTTAGTCAAGGAAATACTATTAGCAACCAATTTCTTTCATAGTCCGACAAAAAGCAATCAACTGAAACATCTTAATTTAGCAATGGCTGACGCAGGGGATTTACAGTGCAATACACTCAAAGTAGGTACCTGAGAAATAGGCAAATTCACATCTTTGGAGTCATTAGTGCCATGAACGATTATAACTTTGTGTTTTGCCTGTTCCTTGTGAACTCCCACCTCCCGGTAGGCCAAATGCCTACCATCACTGAGTTTGACTCTTGGTGAAGTGATAGGAAACCCATCAGGCGATCCGCAAATCTTAGGCCGGGGAGGTTTCAGAGCTGAACAAGCCCATCCTAGAATACCCACCACAAAAACCACTGCTATAGGCGCAAACATAGCTGGAATAGCGACAGGCAAACAATACTACAATTACAACAACTGTAAACACTTATAATTAGCCTAAAACTCAGAAACCAACTCATAAGATCCTATGTTCTTCACATAATCAATCAAAATTCGAGTAAGGATGAGTACAAAAGAGAACCAACATCGAGAAGACGTCAAAAACTGGGAAAAAGATGAAAGACGAAGAAACGCAGAGGGGGTAGAGAGAACGAACCTGGAAGGGAGTGCCCGTGTGCATAGTACAGTGGTGTCGTCGTCACTGACAAGACGACACAGTACTACGTCTACACTGCACCAAAGTTTCTTCTCTCGTTTAACTTTGTTGACTAGACGAAGCGAAAGGGTAGAGTGAGAGTCAGAGAAGACGATAACACGTGTCGATTGGATAGACAAGAGTGTCGATTGCCGAAAAACGACGTGTCGACCATTTATTCGTGAGACGTCTTCTACCACTACTACTGACTAAAGCATGGGTCTTTTGGGCTTTTATAATAGGCCCACATACATTTTTTCCTTGGGAGATCCAAAGGCCCAGAGATGGTAACATCCAATCGAGCTCCCTACCTCAATGACACCTTTTCTTTTATTTGTACATTGTCCTTTTGAGATAATAATAATTGTAATAGTGGTATGATTATTATTTCGATAAATATGATGTATAAAATCGTTTCAAAATTAGTTATTCATTTCCGTAAAATACGTAGCCAAAGTGAAAGCGATAGTTAATTCATCTTGGAGAGAGTATTTCACATCAAACGATATAAAATGAACTAATCATTTACTTCATTCGCTTTCAATTAAATGTCATTGTATGTATTTAAAAAAAAATTGAATTACTCACTGGTAAGATAATTTACTCGTCATCTTTCGATCCCAATAATAGTACAATATTATTATCTCAAGAGGACAGAATCATCTCAAAATGAGTAGTTCAGAAATATTCATATTAGTCATTTGTGAAATAATTTTGTTTTTTGTTTTTTTTCTCGATATAATAAACATAATGATACAATTATTATATCGAGAGAAATAAAATGCCTAAATAATTTTAAAAACGAGTCATACAACCTTTTAATATATGTGTATATATCTAAAATCGAAACGACATTTAATGTTGGATGGAGAAAGCATTAAAAGTGTACATCAAATTAAAGTATATAGATATATGTATATAAAGCCGCCTACAGACAATAAAACCTACACACAAGATTCTAAATTCTGATGCAATTTTTTCCACATCGCACTTAAAACCTGAAAGATGGCGACTAATGTTAAATTAAGGAAACTATTTCACATAATCAAATGTCCAATTCAAGAATGGAATGGGATTTTTCCATTTATAGCAATCCCACTTCGTAATGCTGCCAAGTGGTGTAGCCAAAATGAATATATCATTAAGTCGACGACATGACACAAAGCTAGAAAGCCACCAATGGTGGAGTTCCTTTATACCATAAACATCTCATTAAACAAAACCATAATCCATATTTGGTAAACCAATGCAGAACCCATCTGGGAATCTATCTAATAATGCTTTTAGTGGGTAAAGCTTCATGACTATATGGAGTTCTAGATGAAGAATTTCATTACCAGAGTTTCTTCAAATTCTCCCTGTCTTTTTTTCTTTATATATGTTATAAAATGTGTACGGCTCATAGTATTAGTTGGATTATCAGTGGAATCCTACATCATATTTGCATTCATTAAACCTTTTATCCAAGAAATGATTGAACATATGAAATTCGTTTAACGGTTATATTTCAACCCAAAAATTAGATATGAATCCCTTTAGGTGAGGCTCTACTGCTGCCTAAGTTACACTAGTTCGACTGACAACTCAATTTTCTTTTCTGGTTTGGCCTTTCTTCTACATGTTCAGAGAACTTTTGGGAGTCTAAAGGGTCAAGAATAAACAGTGAAATCCATGTACTTCTTTATGGTAAGGTTATAAAGATAATAATAATACTGGCTGCACTGTAGATTTGGAGGCTAGGGATGCGAACATTCCAAATTAAGAATGCTAATTTTGCACTGTATATTTTGCATGCTTCGTCCATTGTTTCATATTTACAACCACAACACAGAGAAGCTGGCATATACCACTAGTACTTCTTTATGTCTCAATTGTTAATTAAGTATTATTCGCTTAATTAAGTAACAATATTGTACCTGTTGATACAAAAAGCAAATAGTTGTAAGCTTTATATTTGAAGATGCCTCTCTTTTTTTCACATGAGAAGAGGACTATAAATTGAGGGATCCATGGCCAACATAATCTATCCATCCCCAAGAAACATAGCTACTACTTGACCCTAAACTTCATTGATATTCTTGAAAGAAAGAGAGGGAAGAAGCCAAGAAAGTGATCAAGAAATGGCAAGGATGTCAGACCCGTTGGTGGTTGGGAGAGTGATTGGGGACGTGGTGGATTATTTCACTCCAAGTGTGAAAATGACTGTCACTTACAGTAACAGCAACAAGCAGGTTCAGGTTTACAACGGCCATGAGCTCTTCCCTTCTGTTGTCACTCAGAAACCTAAAGTTCAGGTCCACGGCGGTGACATGAGATCCTTGTTCACTCTGGTAAGCAATCATGTTAATCAAAGATCCTGTTTATTTCCAAGTTATACGAAATTCATACTGTATTACTAATTTCTTGTCCATGAGCGAGCGCAGGTGTTGACAGACCCAGATGTTCCAGGTCCTAGCGACCCATACCTCAAGGAACACTTGCACTGGATAGTGACTGACATTCCAGGCACTACAGATGTCACATTTGGTAAGTCTACACAATCTCCATTAAACTACATATAGAAACAGAGTCCCCTGCCATTTTTTTTATTAACAGAGAGAGATTCTGCGAGTGCAGGAAAGGAAGCGGTGAGCTACGAGATGCCGAGGCCGAACATTGGGATACACAGGTACGTGTTCCTCTTGTTCCAGCAGAAGAAGAGGGGTCTGAAGGCACCTCCCTCGTCATCGAGGGACAGGTTCAGCACCAGAAACTTTGCGGAACAGAATGAGCTGGGACTTCCTGTTGCTGCTGTGTTCTTCAACGCTCAGAGAGAAACTGCTGCAAGGAGACGCTGATTGATGAATTATAATAGCATGTATTACTATTAATTCCAAACGTAGAATAAATGAAAATAGTACTCCATGGTTATTAGTACTGTTATCTTTTTGGATTGGTTGGGATCATTTTCCTGACCAGTTTCATCTTTGTATCACTAAGCACCCACTATCCCTACTCACGTGCTCATGTAAATATAGACTACTATTTGGACTGGAATTTGAGACTTAATAATGGAAAAAGGTTGTCTAATGTTCCTTCCTCTAACGTTGGTAAAATTCAACGAATCTCATCAGCACAATCACTTTTGAACTCCTAATGTTCAATAATGCAGCTTCCATTATTTTATAATCTGGTGCAAGATTAGCCAGGGCCCGAACCGTGGGGTTACAGTTCCAGCATCTCCTTCGCGGTCTGTGTTTGTTTTTACAGGTTCCTTGCATTCTGAGATTGACTCAGACCTTCTTCTTGACAGTTTTCTTTTTACGATTCTATTCGGACAGAAAAGGCATTGCGTGTCATGCTGTTAGTCGTCAGAATTCTGAGAAAGCGCCGACTAAAGAGTGTACACAAAGAACACACCATGTTTAGTTGATCGATTAAAGCAATTCAGAATCTTACCAAAGTTGTTTCTGGGGTAGACTTACGTGTCTAGCTCTAACAAGTTGGTCTGAGGTAATAATTGTCGTATTATATAGAAGTAGGAGTGGCCCCTCTTCGTCCTCGTCTACTTGCTTGTCTGCCTCAGCAACTTTCTGTCTGCTTTACTACGCCCTACTAACTACTGTATGTTCCAGTTTTACCAAAAGAGACCCATCAAATCGGGCATAAATTCCCCAAAACAAAAACCCTAAAATTTACATTTTCGGTCCTATAGTTTCTAAGAGTTAATTTTCAGCGGTTAAAAATTTACAGCGAAAATTAAGTAAATATTTTTTTTTCATAAGTTGATTTAAACTGACGATAAGAAGACTCAAACCCGAGACCTTACCCTATAAAGAGTACCACTTAAACTATCCTTCATTAATAAAAATTAAATAAATATGATAGTTCAAACCGAAATCTAAATTCTTACATAAGAGGTTGAAAACCAATGGATGTATAATTTAATAATACATTTTAGTAGGGTTTGGTTTGGTAAATTTTACTTTATCTTTGGAATCACTCCCACAAGAGAGTGGTTGAGGAAAATGTTAATTTTTTTTTCATTTGATTTAAACTTAAAATTGTTGAAAAACTAATATTATTGTGTTTGTTTTATACTTATGAATCTTTAAAAAATATTAAAAAAATAACTACATAATTCTTAGATTTCTACTTAATAGTGCGACCAAGAATTACTTTTTCATTAATGTAATATCAGTTCTGACTTTTTTTTTTTTTTTTGAAAGGAGTATCAGTTCTGACTTAACATGGAGTAGCTTTTATTTTCAGAGCTGAACACTTAAAAATTTGATATTATGTGGTCATCAAGTTTTGACTCTTTCAATGCACACTAAAAGATGTAAGCAACATAAGTTTGATCATATTAAATGAATAAGGTATGGAAAGAAGTATGAGAAATGCTATAGTAAGGAATCGCCTCATTCTCAATGGAGCAACAAAATATGTGATTCTCAAAAACAAATCTAAGGCAGTACTACAAAGTGATGAATGGACCAAAATTTAGTCCAACAATCATAATGCCAGTAACAGTTGTTCATAAGCAGGGACGAATTTAGAGATTAAATTCAGAAGGGGTAATTTTATTTTAGGTTTCTTTTCTATATTTTGTAGTGCAATGAAGGAAGAATAGAATTATGAAACAACGAATTAGTAGCCTATTAAGACGAACTGAATAGTTAGAAAATTATACATGAGTTGGGTTGAATAATAAATAAACTAAGGGTTAGCGCCCTGTGAGGTCCCCCAGTTATAGGAAAATAATATAGTTCGTCCCCTAACGGCAAAATCGGCTGATTAGGTCCCCCACGTTATGGGGTGAAGGCCCGGGCTCGTCCCCGGGCAGTTAACGGCCACCACGTCATGTAAAGGACGCCATGTCATTGGCAGACCGCCACGTGTCACTGCCACGTCACTAATCCACAACAGACGATTTCCCATGCGCGTGGGCGTTGTATTTTCTTTTGAATTTGTTTCACATGTTTAATTCTTACAGATCTATCTCGCATTTCTCATTTGCGTTGCTTGCTTGAACCAGAACAACTTGCTCTTCCTTTCCTTTGCTCTCCCGCAACCAGTTCTGCCTCCGTAACTTCACGCTTGATTGATTTGTTAGCAGAGAATTGACGATGGTCCTGATTTTGATGATGGGCGACTTCAATTTCCAGGTGAAATTTGCCCTAATTTTATATACTTGCTTATACTCTGATTGATTGTTCTTCCTCATTTGTTCGACAACATTCATAGTCTCTATAACATTCTTACTGTTCTTACAATTAGTATTGTGGGAATGTTATTCTGAAATTAGGGTTTATGAATTGTTAATTTCAATTTGAATTGAAAAAATAGTGTTCTGGGTTTCTGACTTGTTATTATGTCGTTCACAATTAGGGTTAAGCGTTTCTGAATGGTTAATTTCAATTTCAATTTCGAAATGATTGTTTAGGGTTTAGTTGCTGAAATGGTAATTTAAATTACCAATTTTGTTACACTCTTTTCAATGCCGAAAAAATAGTGTTCTGGGTTTTGTGAATTGTTATTTTGTGTTTCACAATTAGAGCGGCTGTCATTGATTTGAAAGAATTTAAGAGGCATGAATGATAGTTGGGTAGATTTTCAAATCTTTGGTCTAATAAAAGAAGGGGAAATATTACAAATCTTTGATTTGAAAGAATTTAAGAGGATGATTTTTAGTTTATTTCTTTCTGGACAGTTACTAGTAACTTACTCCTACTAACATTCATTGAATGGGCCTAACCTAACACTAATCGGCATGTGGCGGAATTGATAAGATGGAATATGAATAGGTTTCTTAAGAACATACGCAACCGCAATCAATGCCCACAAAGCGGCTACATAAGAAACACTTGAGTGGCTTCAATTTTCTCCTTATCTCTTCTCTTCTCTTGTGTTTTGCTCTCTCTGTTTGTATTCTACACTGTTCCCAACCAAATCTGAATCAACCATGGACAACAACCAGAGTGAAATGGATTTCAATGTGAGGAGGTTGTTCCTGAGTGAGAGCACTATGCTGGTGAACCATACCGCTGATGCTGCAGTCGATATTGAGCGCATCCGATTGAAGGTTGAAGAAGGTCTTCGTCACGCCTTGGTTACAGAGGACTTTTTAACGAAGGAGTTGAATCGCATGAGCACCTGGCGACAGGTTCCCAAAGTGATCAAATACAAGGATGCAGCTAACAGGTCTCTGGCAAACGTTAAGGTTTGCATAGCACAACTGCGGCATGCTAAGGTCTTAGCGGAGGCGTGGAGCAACCTGGGGCGGGAGCTCTCAGTATCATCTCACCGCCATCTTGAGGATATGAAGAATATCCCGGTGGCGAGCCGACGTCTGAGGAATGAACCTGAGAATGCATGGCTTGGTTGACATGAAGAGGCTGTTGATGGAGCAGTGGAGAATAATCCTCCGGAGTGATGGGTGTGTGCGTGCCCTGGTTGTTTTTTAATAATTATAATATTTTGGGTTTGTTGTTGAACAATATTTAAGTATGTATGTTTCTGTTGTTTTTAACTTGGATGGTTTGTTGTTGGATGGTTTGTGAACAATTTAAGTATTTTGGGCTTAATGTTTCTGTTGTTTTTGTGTTGTTTAATGGTTTGTGTTTGTGTTGTTGGATGGTCCCCTTTTCATGAATAATTAAGATGTATGTGTTGCTTTCTTGTTATAATCATTGTTGTTGGGTTGGTTTGGTTTGTTAATTCAGAATTAATCTTAGAGTAAGAGAATTGTTTTATGTGCTTGTTCTTTCTGTTTCATAAATATTGTAATCTGCCTAAGCATGTCGAACATTAGAGGAGGCTGATCCTTTGGTTCAGAACTTATGAAGGATGGAAATTATGAAATTGCTCATATTCCTTCTGAAGCATTGAAAGGTATAGTATTTGTTTTACCTTTATTCCTTCTGAAGTATCACAAGAAAGTTGATATTCTTATTCTGATTCAGATTCAGATTCTGATTCTGATTCTTTTTAACTATGATTGATAGGTCAAACTGACAACATGACTGTGACTTGAGACTGGTGAGTTGGAACCGTTGCATCCATTGGAACCGTTGCATCCATTGGAACCGTTGCATCCATTGTAACCGTTGCATCCATCCACTACTATAAATTGCCACTTTCTTAACATCACATACATAACTCCTTCTCTGTTTCACTTTGTTTTGATAAATCCCTTTTCACTTTGTTTTGATAAATCTTTGTCACCAACGCCCAAGGTAAATGCAATGTGTTCTCTTCTCTGATTCACTATGTTTACTTAAGTTGTCTACTTGTTAATTAAGTATTACTTTTGTTTTGTTGAAGATGGATGTTTACCAGAAGCAACAGTTTATCCAGGATATGGCTCCCGTTAGGGCCAACATCGCTGCATTTGTAGATGTGTATGAGAACCTCATGATCCAGACGAGAGGGAACCTTATTACGTTGGAGGCTATGCTTCGCCAGATGATGAAGATGAAGGAGAACGCTAGGATTGATGAAGAAGACGGCTTTTCCATTGTCTTTCATGCAGGGACGACCATCGCAAATCTGGAGGTTGCCATTAACCATCAACAGAGTACCTTAGGTTCTCTAGAACAGAAGGCTGCTGCTGGAAGACTTACTGCAACAGTACTGGACAGAGTTTCTCATGTTGTGGCTCTTATTCCTCTTGCTGATGATTAACAATGTTCTAGCCGCTGGACTCCTTTTATGCGTTTGTTGATGCAACAACAATAAAATTTCAGTTTCAATAATAAAGTTTATTTAATAATTACAGTATTATTTATTTTAGTTTATTTTAAATATATTTATTTTTGGACCTAGAAACTAAAAACAAATATACTGAACATAACACATTGTTCAGTATCTTCTCAAAAGTGATGGGTTGAAAGTGACGTGATAAATACATAATGTCACTGTTCAGATTTCTGGACAGTGAGCGAGCTTGCAAAAGCTCGAGGGAAGTACTCCAATGGAGTTTCTAGAGAGAGAAGGTACTAACAACTAAGAAAGAGAAGCTAACAGAATGTAAAAAACGGTTACTCAAGAGAAACTTTAGTCAATTCATCCATAATTCTGGTGCATGCTCTGTTTACAGGTTTTATACAGAACAACAATGGAGTCCGGGATTCCCGGAGGAAGACGATGTACGTGGCTAACGGCCTAACGGCCTTGCCACCTGGAGGACACCTCATCTATCCACGATTGGTGCACGTGGATTCATTAATCTCTGTCATCAACGCTGGCCCAGCTCATTCTTTCCAGCACAGTGGGATCCGAAGCTTGGAATTCACGTGACTTGAAGTCGCGGC
>JADMIO011227286.1_pt1 | contig 20518 bp, 26 predicted proteins | sample 8958161 | NCBI WGS metagenome assembly JADMIO01 (sample SAMN16585339, study PRJNA669376) | soil metagenome | isolation source: Crop rotation soil | place: USA: Cullars Rotation, Alabama | collected 2011 | reverse complement strand
CCGCGACTTCAAGTCACGTGAATTCCAAGCTTCGGATCCCACTGTGCTGGAAAGGGCCCATAGAATTCCGAGCGCCACGTTGCAGACACTGCGCCTAGGTCGAACAACAGCATAATAGCGGCTCCCCGGACGTGGCTGAGCGCATCCGGCCTAGCGCTTTGCTCGCTCTCCCAAGGCAGGATCGCGGCGACCGCCGCCGCGTCGTCCTGTATCCGATGGGCTATGATGTTCCTTAGCCGATTGAATGCGCGCAAGAGCGTGACTCGATCATCAGGCGGATCATAGAGGCCCACATAGAGGGAGAGTTTCTGGTTGAATGACCACTGAGCCTCCTCCAGCACCGACGGCCTCACCAACTTGGTGGCGACCAGTGTGGTGATTGCGCGCTCAATCAGCAGATGTGCATGCAGGATCGTCTCAATCAGATTCTCACCTTCAAAGAGACGCTCAACTCGTTCCACTAGAGCTGGATCGAGCGCTGCTCCAAGTTTGAACCTAAGCGCCATCGCGATGCTCACGAAAATCAGTGACTGTCACCATTTTCACTCAGCGGCTTTGCGGGCAGTCGCGTCGATGCTGGCGCGAGCGCGGGCGAACACCTTTTCAGCGGCGATGCCAAGGCCACTGGCGCGCCCGCGCGCGATCTCGGCGCGCAATACTTCCGACCGCGCCTCGCGCTCAACTTCGCGTCCATCCATTAGCCCAACCGCCACAACCAAGCCTCCGCCAAAAATCCGCTTGGATGATAGCCAAGACCCATCCGCCTCGGAAAGAGTCGATCTCGTGAGCGGCTAGCGCCGCGGCGGGCGCGCCCTCAGCGAGCGGAACGTGTCGATCCGGCACAGGCCGCCGGTGCGCGAGCGGACCGAGTCGCGGTCGGCGCAAATGAGGCCGTCGACGGTCGCGGGCAGGTAGAAGCCGCGATAATAATCGAGCGCGGGACAGCGCCGCTCGAGCCGGGCGCGGACCCTTGTGCCGTCGCGGAAGATGAGGTCGACGCTGTTCTGGCCGAGCAGGCCGTGGCCCATGATCCGCGCCCAGGCGATGCAGCGCGGGCCGTGATGCTCCTCCCAGCGGATCATCGAGGCGGCCGGCGGGGCGGGACGCACCGGCATCCGGACGATGATCTGCTGCTGGTGGATGGTGATCGAGCCCTGGGCCGGCCTCGCCGCCTGCCCCTGCTGGTCCGCCTCGCCGCCGCCGAAGGCGAGCAGCAGCAGGGCGGCGACGCCGGCGACGATCATGGCTGGAGCTCCATCGCCCCCGGGCATCCGGGAGTGCGCTTGAACATGCGATTAATTTGCTCCCCCTGCCGGCCCGCTCTATCTGACCGGCGACATGGCTTATCCTTCGCCGGCCCTCATCGACAAGCTCGCCGAACGGCTCGGGCCGAAGGGCCTCACCCGCGAGCCCGCGGAGATGGCGCCGGCGCTGACCGACTGGCGCGGCCGCTATCACGGCCGGGCGGCGGCGCTCGCGGCGCCGGCGACTCGCGAGGAAGCCGCGGCCCTGGTCGGGCTCTGCGCCGAGGCAGGCGTGCCGCTGGTGCCGCAGGGCGGCAACACCTCGATGGTCGGCGGCGCCACCCCCGATTCGTCGGGCGAGGCGATCGTCGTCTCGCTGAGGCGGATGGACCGGATCCGCCGGCTCGACGCCGCCGCCGGGATCGCGGTCTGCGAGGCGGGGGTGATCCTCGCCGCGCTCCAGGAGGCGGCGCTCGCCGCCGGCCGGCGCTTTCCGCTGACCCTCGGCGCCAAAGGCTCGGCGACGATCGGCGGCCTCGTCTCGACCAATGCCGGGGGAACCCAGGTGCTTCGCTTCGGGACGATGCGCTCGCTGGTGCTCGGCATTGAGGCGGTGCTTCCCGACGGCAGCCTGTTCGAGGGGCTGGCGGCGCTGAAGAAGGACAATCGCGGCTACGACCTCAGGCAGCTGCTGATCGGAGCGGAAGGGACGCTGGGCGTGGTCACCGCGGCGAGCCTCAAGCTGGTGCCGGCGGTCGGCGCGCGGGCGGCGGCCTGGGCGGGGGTCGATTCGCCGGCCGCGGCGATGGCGCTGCTTCATCATCTCGAAGCGACCCTCGGCGACAGAATCGAAAGCTTCGAGCTGGTGCCGAAGAGCGCGCTCGATCTCGTCCTCGCGCATGTGCCGGGGACCCGGCCGCCGCTTGCCCGGCCGGCGCCCTGGAACGTGCTCGTCGAGGCGGTCGCGCCGGTCGCCGCGCCGGGCCCGGAGAAATTGCTCTGCGACGGGCTCGCCTCGGCGCTCGAACAGGGCCTCGTCGCCGACGCGGCGATCGCCGCCAGCGAGGCCCAGGCCGAGGCCTTCTGGCGGCTGCGCGATTCGATTTCGGAGGCGGAAAAGAAGGACGGCCCCGCCGCCAAGCACGACATTTCGGTGCCGGTCGAGGCGATGGCCGGATTCACCGCCGCCGCCGCCGCCGCGGTCGAGGCGCGCTTTGCCGGCACCCGGGTCGTCGCCTTCGGCCATCTCGGCGACGGCAACATCCACTTCAACGTCCGCGCCCCGCAAGGCGCCGGCGAGGATTGGCTCGAGTCCGACGGGGAAAAGGTCAGCCGGTTCGTCCACGATCTGGTCACCGAAGCGGGCGGCTCGATCTCCGCCGAGCACGGCATCGGCCAGATGAAGCTTGCCGAGCTTGCCCGCCTCGGCGATCCGGCGCGGCTCAACGCCATGCGGGCGATCAAGCTGGCGCTCGACCCCAAGGGCATCATGAACCCCGGCAAGCTCGTACCGCCCTTCGACCCTGCTCAGGAGAGCCTTGCACAAAAGCCGCTTGGCTCATAGAGGGTTGCGCTGAAATCCGCGGCCTTGGGGCCGCTCCCTGACCCGATGGAGACCTGACCATGGCGACTCAGCCGCCGCCCCCCAATCTGCCGCTCTTCTACACCAACCTGCAGCCGCTCTCCTCGAGCCTGCACGCCAAGCTGCGCACCAAGCCGACCGACCGCGCGCCCTATTTCGCCAAGGCCAATGCGATTCCGCTGACGATCGACGAGTTCATCAACGCCCAGCGTCACTTCCCGATCGTCTTTTCGACCGGCGACGCGCCGGTGCCGCTCGCGCTGATGGGATTGAACGAGGGCGTCAACGTGTTCATCGACGAAGACGGCCAGCCCTATCACCCGTTCTACGTTCCCGCCTATGTCCGCCGCTATCCCTATCTGCTCGCCAAGCTCGACCAGCAGGGCGAGGAGCTGTCGCTCTGCTTCGATCCGAACAGCGGCCTGATCGGCGAGGACGGCGACGGGCCGGCTCTGTTCGACGGCGACAAGCCGAGCGAGGCGCTCGCCGCGATCCTCAAATTCTGCGAGGATTTCGAGATCGCCGCCCAGCGCACCAACGCCTTCGTCAAGGAGCTCCAGGAGATGGACCTGCTGATCGACGGCGAAGTCTCGATCCAGCCCGAAGGCGCAGCCCAGCCGTTCATGTACCGCGGCTTCAGGATGGTCGACGAGCAGAAGGTGCGCGACATGCCGGCCGAGCAGCTCGCCCGCCTGAACGAGAACGGCATCCTGCCGCTGCTCTTCGCCCACCTCTTCTCGCTGTCCTCGATCCGCGAGCTGTTCGCGCGCCAGGCGCAGCAGGGCAAGGTGCCCGAGCAGCTGCGCGAGCTGGCGCCCGAAGGCACTGCCTAGGAAATTGGGGACAGTACATATTTATCGCGGGAGCGGCGCCGTGAGCTTTTGCTCCGCGCAGCGCCGATAAATATATGCTGTCCCATTTTTTCCGTTGAGGGCACATCCGACGCCGCGCCGGACGCGGCTCGCGAAAAGGGCAGCGGAGCGGTGGGTTCCGGCGACAGGGCGAAAGATGCGGAGTCGGCCGTCCAGGATGATTGGCCGCTCGCGCCGGTTTCTTGATCGATGCTCATGGCGGCATCTGCCGCATCCCGCTAATATCGGCATGAAAATGACCGTTTGATTCCGCTCAATTGCGGTCAATCGGTCTTGGCGGCCGAAGGTGATATCATGGCCCAGGTCTTCCTGAGCTATCAAAAGCGGGATCGTGCGCTGGCGGAGCGGGTTAGCGAGGCGTTGCGCGCGCGCGGCATCAGTGTCTGGTGGGACCAGGACGTCACCCCGCGCGAAAGCTGGGACCGCATCCTCGAGCGCGAAATTATGGCCGCAGCTTTCGTGCTGGTGTTGTGGACGAAGCATTCGGTCGAAAGCGAATGGGTCCGGATCGAGGCGCATTACGCCGCTCGCGAATGCAAGCCGGGCAAGTTGGTGCAGGCGCGAGTCGGCGATTGCGATATCCCGCTCGCCTACCGGCTGATTCAATATGTGGAACTCGAACCGGACCGGCCTGAGGCATCGGAAGGCTGGCCGACCCTGCTCTGGTGGCTCGACGCCTCCGGCCATGCCGGTCCGCCGCCTCGGCCGGGCGGGGCGGTCGCCGAGCCGATCAGCGAGAGCACACGAGCCCCGTCGGCAGGAAGCCTGCCTTTGTTCTACCGCGAGCTGCAGCCACTTTCCTCTACGCTTCATTCGCGCTTCAGATTGCGTTCGTCAGATCGCGCACCGTATCTGGCCATGGAAAAAGCCATACCGCTGACCACAGACGAATTTATCGCAGGCCAGCGCCACTTCCCGATCGTCTTCTCGACCGACGAGACGCCGGTGCCACTGGCGCTGATGGGGCTCAATGAGGGCGTCAACGTTTTCGTCGATTCCGCGGGCCGCCCGCTCAACCCGATGTACGTTCCGGCCTACGTCCGCCGCTATCCCTTTCTGCTCGCTCGGCTCGAGCCCGAAAGCGAGGAATTGTCGCTTTGCTTCGATCCGACGAGCGATCTGGTCGGGGACTACGAGGACGGCGAGCGATTATTCGATGGCGGGAAATTGAGCGAGAAGACGGGCGAAATCCTCAAATTCTGTGAGGATTTCGAGATCGCCGCTCAGCGCACCACCGCATTCGTTCAGGAGCTCCACGACATGGTTCTGTTAATCGATGGCGAGGTGTCGATCGAATCCGACGATGGCGGCCAGCCTTTCCTGTATCGCGGCTTTCGCATGGTCGACGAGGAGAGGCTACGCAATCTCAGCGGCACGCAGCTCGAGCGGATAAATCAGAACGGCATGTGGGCGCTGATCATGGCTCATCTCTTTTCGCTGTCCCTGATCCGGGATCTGTTCGCGCGCCAGAGGCAGCAGGGCAAGGTGCCCCGTTAGCTGGCCGCGGCGACGTCCGAGGCGGCGTGCAGCCGCCACCGATGAGTGTGTCCATTCCCATTTTTCCCTTTGATACCGACCGGTATTGAATCCGGGAAAACCCTTCCTATCTAAGGGTCAGCGCCCGCGTATCCCCCCTTTACGCCGGCGCACCGCGCTCCTTCGAAAGCGGGAGCGCACCTCCCTGAACCTGGGCCGCCTCACGGCAACGTGAGGCGGTCTTTTTATTGCGAAGCCGCGCTTGCGCAGCGCAGCAGCGCTGCGCATGCAGACGGCGCCCGCCGGCCGACGGGTCGGCAGCGCCGAACCCGATCGACGTCACGTCAGGGCACAATGGTGCCCTGGCGAGGGCTATTCCGCGGCGATGGCGTCGGGCGCCGCGAGGAGGCGCTCCTCGAGCGCGCCGGCGACGGCGGCGATCAGCCGGCAGGCGCCCTCGAAGCCCGGCCCCGGCGCGCGCAGGTCGCGGTCGAGGTAGAGCGCCCGGTCGAGCTCGATCTGGAGCGCGTGGACGCCGCGCTGCGGCCGGCCGTGGCGGCCGACGACATAGCCGCCGGCATAAGGCGCGTTGCACGCCGTGCGGTAGCCCAGGGCCCGCGCCGCGGCGACCGCGGCGTCGAGCAGGTCGGCGCTGATCGTGGTGCCGTGGCGGTCGCCGAAGATCACCGTCGCGCCGTTGGCCCCCTCGCTTCGCGGCCTCGGCGGCATCGAATGGCAATCGAGCAGGATCGCGCCGCCGAACCGGATCCGGGCGTGGCCGAGCGCCGCCTCCAGCGCCGCGTGATAGGGGCGGTGGACGCCGTCGATCCGGCGGTCGAGCTCGGCGCGCGAGATCCGTTCGCGCCAGATCGGCCCGAGCCCGGTGATCCGCGACGGGACGAGGCCGATGCCGCCGCGGGTCCGCGCCGACTGGACGAGGCCGGCCGCCGGCAGCGGCGGCGCGATCTGGCTCGGATCGATCTCGCGCTCGTCGCGATTGAGGTCGATCTCGGCCCGCGGCGCCCGGGCGATGAAGGCGGTGGCGCCGTCCGCGGTCGCCCGCCAGACCAGCCGGTCGACGAGCCGGTCCTCGAGCGTCTCAAGCGCCGCCTGCGGCAGCCGCGCCGCCCGCAGCAGCGCCGGGCGATAGTCGCGCCCGGCATGGGGCACCGAGAGGATCACCGGCGAGACCGGCCGTTCGGGGCCGATCCGGAAGAAGGGCGGGGAGGCGGGGGATTCGGTCATGTTCCGGCCTGAATTAGGCCCAGCGTGGGACGGGTGCAATCGAGCCCGATCGCGTGGCTGGAAAATTAAGCGGTCCCCGGGCATAACCGGGGCGATGTTGAAGATCCTGCTGGCCGAAGACGACGATTCGATGCGGGTCTACCTGGTCCGCGCGCTCGAGCGCGTCGGCTATCAGGTCACCGCGGTCGACCGCGGCACCGAGGCGATACCCTTGCTCGAGGCCGAGCCGTTCGACCTCCTCCTGACCGACATCGTCATGCCCGAGATGGACGGCATCGAGCTCGCCCAGAAGGCGGCCGAGATCGCCCCCGGCATCCGGGTGATGTTCATCACCGGCTTCGCCGCGGTCGCCTTGAAGGCCGGCCGCAAGGCGCCCGAGGCCAAGGTGCTCTCCAAGCCCTTCCACCTCCGCGACCTCGTCGCCGAGGTCGAGCGCATGTTCATGACCGAGGACCAGCACGGGCGGCTCTGAGCGCGGGGTTGCGCCCGCCCTGTCGCGTCGCTACATCGCGCCCCTCATGGGCGTGTAGCTCAGTGGTAGAGCACTGTGTTGACATCGCAGGGGTCGCAAGTTCAATCCTTGCCACGCCCACCATTCCTTCAAAATGAGAGCGCGGGGCGCTTTCATTTTGAAGGAATCCCCTTCACAACTCCCCCGGTGAGCGACTTTCCCGAGCCTGCCTTCATGGCCGACGAGGAGATCCGCATGTTCGCGGATTCGGTCGGCAAGTTCCTTGAGCGCAACGCCCCGCCGGAGCGGGTGGCGAAGTGGCGCGAGGAGGGGATGGTCGAGCGCGAGTTCTGGCGCGAGGCGGGGCAGGCGGGGCTCTTGGGGGTCAGCGTGCCCGAGGCCTATGGCGGTCCGGGCGGCGACTTCCGCCACGACGTCGTGGTTGCCGAGCAGGTCATCCGCCACGGCGCCGACGGCTTCGCCGCCGGCCTGCACAACGTCATCATCACCCCCTACATCCAGGCCCACGGCACCGAGGGGCAGAAAAAGCGCTGGCTGCCCAAATTGGTCTCGGGCGAGCGGGTCGCGGCGATCGCGATGAGCGAGCCCGGCGCGGGCTCGGACCTGCAATCGGTCCGCACCACGGCGATCCGCGACGGCAACGGCTACCGGATCAACGGCGCCAAGACCTTCATCTCCAACGGCCAGGTCGCCGATCTGATCGTCGTCGTCGCCAAGACCGACCCCAGGGAGGGCGCCAGGGGCGTCTCGCTGCTCATCGTCGAGCCCGGCGAGGTGGAGGGCTTCCGGCGGGGCAGGAAGCTCGATAAGATCGGGCTCGATGCGCAGGACACGTCGGAATTGTTCTTCGACGACGTCTGGGTGCCGGCCGAAAACCTGCTCGGCCTCGAGGAGGGCAAAGGCTTCTACCAGCTGATGGCCGAATTGCCGCGCGAGCGCCTGCTGATCGCGCTCGGCAGCGCGGTGGCGATGGAAAAGGCGCTCGAGGCGACGATCGCCTATGTCAGGGAGCGCAAGGCGTTCGGCCGGCCGGTGATCGACTTCCAGAACAGCCAGTTCGTCCTCGCCGACTGCAAGGCCAAGGCGGTGGTCGCCCGGGTCTTCGTCAACGATTGCATCGCCCGCCTCCTCAGCAACGAGCTCGACGCCACCGCCGCGGCGATCGCCAAGCTCTGGGTCACCGAGGCGCACGGCGAGCTGGTCGACGCCTGCCTCCAGCTCCACGGCGGCTACGGCTATATCAACGACTATCCGATCGCCCGCGCCTGGCGCGACGCCCGGGTCCAGCGCATCTACGGCGGCTCCAGCGAGATCATGAAGCTGCTGATCGCGAGGTCGCTCTAAAAATCCTCCCCTGAAAGGGGAGGGGGACCGGCGAAGCCGGTGGAGGGGTATCAGCGGTCGGGAATTATGCGCGAGCGCCGATACCCCTCCACCATGCTGCGCATGGTCCCCTCCCCATGAGGGAGGATTTAGGCATTACGAAAATCGATACGGCACTTGACGGCATTCGATAAGGCCATTATCGTTTATCGATATTAGAGAGTCGTCGGAGCCAAATCGCCATGAGCCGAGCCTATTCCGCCGCGCTGCCGATCGCCTATGTCATGCTGCGCATCCTCATCGTCCTCAACTGGCTGCTCGGCGCCGCGATCCTGGTGCTGCTCTTCGTCATGCCGCACGAGCAATGGATCATCGCCGCGTTCAAGATCCCGCCCACGGTCGATGCGTCGCGGCTGATCATGGGCCTGCGCGCGATCGCGGGCATCGGCCTCGTCACCATCCCGATCAACTATCTGATCCTCAGGCGGCTGCTGGCGATCGTCGAGACGGTGCGGATGGGCGATCCGTTCGTCGCCGCCAACGCCCATCGCCTGCAGCACATCGCCTGGGCGCTGCTTTCGCTGCAGCTGCTCGGCCTCGTCATCTTCGCCATCGTCAAGGCGATCTCGACCCGCGCCTATCCGGTCGACGTCGACGCCGGCTTTTCGGTCAACGGCTGGCTCGCCGTGCTGCTCACCTTCGTCCTCGCCCGGGTGTTCGCCGAAGGCGCTTTGATGCGCCAAGACCTCGAAGGGACGGTGTGACATGGCCATCGCCGTCAAGCTCGACGATCTTCTCCACGACCGCCGGATGACGCTGACCGAGCTCGCCGAGCGGGTCGGGATCACCATCGTCAACCTGTCGATCCTGAAGACCGGCAAGGCGCGGGCGATCCGCTTCTCGACGCTCGAGGCGATCTGCGCCGCTCTGTCCTGCCAGCCGGGCGACATATTGGAGTTCCTGCCGGACCTGGCCGAGGAGGCGCAGGCGGCATGAACCTCGTCATGGCCATCCACATTGCCGGCGGGCTGCTCGCCTTGCCCGCGGGCGCGGTCGCGGTCACGGCGCGCAAGGGCGGCCGGCTGCATGGCCGGGCCGGCACCCTGTTCTTCGCCGCGATGCTGGTGCTCGGCATCACCGCCGCCATCCTCGAGCCGTTCCGGCAGCCGACTCCGGGCTCGCCGATCGGCGGCATCATCGTCTGCTATTTCGTCGCGACCTCCTGGGTCGCGGCCCGCCGGCGCGACGGGAGGACGGGCCGGTTCGAGATCCTCGCCTGCGCCGCCGCGCTCGTCACCGCTTCGCTCATGATCTGGGGAGCCGTCATGGAAGGCGCGACGACCCCGGCGGGCCCCGGCGTGGTCTATGCCGTCGCTTCGATCTGCCTGCTCGGCGGCCTGCTCGATCTCAACGCGATCCTCCGCGCGAAGCTCAGCCACGCGCAGCGGATCGCCCGGCATTTGTGGAGGATGTGCTTCGCCTTCTTCATCGCCACCGGCTCCTTCTTCCTCGGCCAGCAGGACGTGCTGCCGCGGGCGGTCCAGGGCTCGCCGGTCCTCTTCGTCCTCGCCTTCGCCCCGTTCGCGGTGATGGCCTTCTGGCTGGTCCGGGTGCGGATCGGAAAACGGTTTCGCCCGGCCCTCGCCGCGGCCTGAAATGGAGATTTGACATGGCTTCGACTGCTGCAACCCTTGCACCGCCGCCCGAGCGCGCCGCCGGGGGCGAGGTTTCGCTCCTCCGGCTCTACATCCTTCGCGCCATGTACCTGGTGCTGGTGGTTGGCCTGGGCGCGATGATCCTGCCCGAGATCCTCAGCCATCCACTGCTCAGCCGCGGGGTGATTGCGAGCCTGCTCGGCGGCGTCTGGCTGCTCGCCTTCCTCGGCCTGCGCTACCCGCTGGAGATGCTGCCGCTGCTGCTGTTCGAGCTCGTCTGGAAGCTGATCTGGATGGCCGCCTACGGCCTGCCGCAATGGGCTGCCGGCGAGCGGCCGCCGACCTTCGCCGAGGACAGTTTCAACATCGGCTGGGGCCTTGTGCTGCTGCTCGTCATCCCCTGGGGATATGTCTGGCGGCACTTTGTGAAGCGGCCGGGAGCGCGGTGGCGGTGAGCGTCGCCCCGCCGAGCATCTGGAGGCGGGGCGAGCACGAAGTCTCGCTGGTCCGCCTCTACGTCATGCGCGCGACCGCCCTCGCCGGCGCGATCGCCTTGGGCTCGGACATCCTGCCGGCGCTGGCCTGGCCCGATCCGGTCGGCCGCGGGATGATCACGGCGATATTGGGCGGCCTCTGCGCGATGTGCCTGATCGCGATCCGCTATCCGCTGAAGATGGTGCCGATCCTGCTGTTCGAGTTCGTCTGGAAGCTGATCTGGCTGCTCCGCTTCGGCCTGCCGCAATGGCTGGCCGGAGGCGGATCGCCGCGCCTCGGCGAGGATCTCCTCGATATCGGCCTGTTCCCGTTCGTGCTGCTCTTCGTCATCCCCTGGCCCTATGTCTGGCGGCATTATGTGAAGGCGCCGGCCGAGCGCTGGCGCTGAGCGCCGGCCCGATTGGGAATCCGCTCCCCCTTCTGTTATGCCCTGCTCGCTGCGGGAGAGGGGGACCCATGCCATATCCACGCGCCCATTATTACGTCCTGGTCGTGATGGCGGTCATCGTCGCCGGCTTCTGGCCGAGCTATTTCGCCGTCTGGGGCAGCGTCCCCTGGCAGTTCCACGCCCACGGCGTCGCCGCCAGCCTGTGGGTGACGATGGTTGCTGCGCAGAGCTGGACCGCGCACCACCGGCAATTGCCGCTGCACCGAGCGGTCGGCAAGGCCGGCCTCTTCCTCTTCCCCTTCCTGATCGCCGGCCTCGCCGCGATCATCGACGTCACCGCCAAGGGATATGTCGCCGGCGACGGCCCGGTGCGGATCATGTTCGGCGGTTCGTTCCTGATCGGCATGGCGATCGCCATCGCCGCCTACGTCACCGTCTATTACCGCGCGCTCAAATACCGGCGGAAGGTGTGGATCCACTCGGGCTACATGCTGACGACTCCGCTGATCCTGTTCGAATCGCCGTTCGGCCGGCTGCTCAACGGCTTCATGCCGGGGCTGACGATAAGCGGCCCCGGCGACCTCTATCTGGTGATGACCGCGATTTTGTGGTCGATGGCGATCGAGCTCGCCGTCGTCGCCGCGATCTGGCTCAGATATCGCGAGCGGGCGAACCCCTTCCTCGTCGCCGGCGGCTTCATCGCCGCGCAGATGCTGACGATGGGCCTGATGGCGGATTCGGCGCCGCTGAAAGCGCTGCTGGCGATCCTCGGCCAGGCGCCGAGCGCCGCCGTCGTCCTCGCCGGCTTCGCCCTCGGCGCGCTGACCAGCTGGGCCGGCTGGCAAGCCGGCAAGCGCCCGGCCGTCCCGCTCAACGAAGCCGTCCAGCCGGCTTGAAACGAGAGGAGCAGCATGGCCGAATTCGAACATCCGGGCGTCTTCGTCGAGGAAACGGGCGGCAAGCCCAGGCCCATCGAGGGCGTCCCCACCCGTGACGGGGCCGAAGTCGAGCATCCGGGCGTCTTCGTCGAGGAAACAGGCGGCACGCCCAAGCCCATCGACGGCGTCCCCACCCATGGCGGCGATGCGCTCGGCCGCGCCGACCGGCCGCGCTGGGCTTACGCAATAGCCATCGGCGGGAGCGCCTTGGCCGGGTTGGGGCTCTGGCTGGCGGTCAGGCGGCGGCGAGGTCCCGCGCCTGAATCTCCACCCGGCGCCCGCAAGCCCTGAGCGCCCTCTCCAGCTGCCCGACGGTAGAGCCGTGGCGAAGATCGAGCAGCCGGTCGATCTGCCGGGGATTGAGGCCGAGCGCGCGCGCCAGATCGGCCTTCCGCCAACCCCGCGCCCGCATCGCCCGGTAAGCCGCCACCTTGAGGCTGCCGAGCAGGCTCAGCGATACGGTGGGCCGCCCGCGCGCGGGCGACGGCGCGGGGATGTCCTGGCGCTTCACGATCAGCCCGGAAAACACGGTCTCCAGCGCATCCACGGCATTCTCGAGCGCCTCGGCCTTCGTCTCGCCATAAGTGACGGCGCCGGGCACGTCGGGAAACGTCACCAGTAGGGTGCCGTTGTCGTCGGGAATGAGCTCGACGGGATAGCTGTTCATCCTGCGCTCCATGCGGTCACTCTATCTCCAGCGCCTTCTTGATCGCGTTGATCAGGCCCTGCCCAACTGCTTGCTGCCGCCGTGCCGCGGCAGTGCGGCGACCTTGCTGCCGCGATAGACCAGAGTGTGCCTCTTGCCTTCCTCGAAGGTGCACCCCCGCTTGGCCAGATAGCGCCGGAACTGGCTGCTGTTCACGTGCCGCTATAGACAGAAGTGTCGTGTTTTGTCAATGGGTGGGAGGGGACAATACGAACCCGCCCCCCGATGCCCATGGCGGATCGAGAATTAGGCCATCCAGTCGTTCGGCCTGTGCCGCCAATGTCCGCTTTCGACCCGTTACTGACACTCGAGCCTGCCGGACCCAGGACGGTTACCTCGGCAGCGAGTCAGTTTGAATTAGAGTCGTCGCAAAAGTGGCGGCCACGGCCGCCACCTTATTCTGGGTAAGGCTTTGGCCGGCCTCCGCGTAGAGAAGGCCGGGATCCAAGCCGTCAGTTCCACTTCCCCGTCGTTTTGATGACGGTGGTGTTCGGATTCTTTTCGGTGCTCTTGTTCGATTGGCCGCCCGGATTGACCGCGACGAGGTGTGGGTTGACGCCGCCGGCAACGGCCGAGAGCTCGTTCGTTTTGAGAGTGCGCATGTCGTTCTCCTGTTCGCGCGTAGGAATGCGCGGTGGCTGATCAGCAAGCGCACTGGCTGCGATCGCGCAAGCCACCTATTCAACGCGTCTCAATAGGGGACATTTTTCCGCTTTCGGCCCATTGGGAGCATTCGCCTCCGAGCGCCTACCAGCCGAAAGGTGTCAGCCTGCAGGGGGTTTGCGCCGCTCAGCGGCGATCTGCTGCCCTTTTGCCTTTAGTCCGCCGTGCAACAGCCGATCGGAGGTTTCCAGCGCCGCGTCTGGGGTAAGCGAGACATCGACGGCGTCGGGACCATCGACCATGACTTTGCCATCCTCGGCGGTGACGTCGCTGGGCGTGTCATAAGTCTTATCGTCCATGGCGTCAGAAAACCGATCGGCAGCATCGCCGTTCCATCCGCAGTCGCAATTGTGCGGCTGCGAATGTCCGGTTTTCCACCCGTTGCGGAGATGAAGCGGCGCCGCTTTCCTTTCGGGAGGATTCCCCTCACAAGCGGTCGTGAGGAGAGAGGAATGCCCGAAGCCTATATCGTCGCCGCCGTCCGCACCGCCGGGGGCCGCAAGGGCGGCCGCCTCGCCGGCGTGCATCCGGTCGATCTCGCCGCGATCAGCCTCGATGCGGTCGTCGAGCGGTCGGGGATCGATCCCGCGGCGATCGACGACGTGATCATGGGCTGCGTCACCCAGGCGGGGGAGCAGGCGCTTCATGTCGGCAGGAATGCGGTGCTGGCCTCGAAGCTTCTGCCCGAGAGCGTTCCGGCGGTGACCATCGACCGGCAGTGCGGCTCCTCGCAGCAGGCGATCCAGTTTGCCGCGCAGGCGGTGATGTCGGGGACTCAGGACGTGGTGATCGCGGCCGGGGTCGAGAGCATGAGCCGGGCGCCGATGGGGCTGTCGATGGTGCCCGACCAGGGGTTCCGGCCGTTTCCCGACAGCGTCACCGGCAAATATGGCGTGCCCTTCTTCAGCCAGTTCGTCGGCGCCGAGATGATCGCGCGGAAATATGGATATTCACGCGAAAAGCTGGATGAATATGCATTGCGCAGCCACGAGCGGGCGAAGACCGCGACCGAAGCGGGGGCGTTCGCTGCCGAGATCGTGCCGGTCACGCTCGACGACGGCTCGGCGCACGACATCGACGAGGGCATCCGCTTCGACGCCAGCCCCGAAGGCATCGCCGCGGTGAAGCTGCTCAAGGAGGACGGCGTGATCAGCGCCGCTTCGGCGAGCCAGATCTGCGACGGCTCGGCGGCGGTGATGGTGGTGTCGGAGCGGGCGCTGAAGGAGCACGGCCTGACCCCGCTGGCGCGCATTCACCAGCTCACCGTCACCGCCGGCGATCCCGTGATCATGCTCGAAGAGCCGCTGTTCGCGACCGACAGGGCGCTCGCCCGCGCGGGCATGAACATCGCCGATATCGACCTCTACGAGGTCAACGAGGCGTTCGCGCCGGTGCCGCTCGCCTGGCTCGAGCATGTCGGCGCCGACCCCGAGCGGCTCAACGTCAACGGCGGCGCGATCGCATTGGGCCACCCGCTCGGCGCCTCGGGCGCCAAGCTGATGACCACCCTCGTCCACGCCCTGCGCGCCCGCGGCGGGCGCTTCGGCCTCCAGACGATGTGCGAAGGCGGCGGCATCGCCAACGTGACGATCGTCGAGGCTTTGTGAGGGGAGGACGCTCCGCTGCGCCCTCTCCCCGGTGGGGAGAGGGATGGGGTGAGGGGGTACGGCCTCCGAGAATAGTCTCTACCGCCCGACCCCCTCTCCCTAACCCTCCCCCCCAAGGGGGAGGGAACTAGTGACCGGGCCGCTCGCCGGCGTCCGCATCCTCGAGATGGAGGGGCTCGGGCCGGCACCGTTTTGCGGGATGATGCTCGCCGATCACGGCGCCGAGGTGATCCGCATCGAGCGCGAGGGCAATTGGCGGCTGGCCGGCGATCCGCTGGCGCGCTCGCGGCGCACGATCCGGGTCGATCTGAAGCAGGCCGAGGGCGTCGCCCTGGTGCGCGACCTGGCGAGGAGCTGCGACGGGCTGATCGAGGGCTACCGGCCCGGGGTGATGGAGCGATTGGGGCTCGGCCCGGAGGTGCTCCTCGCCGACCGTCCGGACCTCGTCTACGGGCGGATGACCGGCTGGGGGCAGGAGGGGCCGCTCGCTTCGGCGGCCGGGCACGACATCAACTATATCGCGCTTTCCGGCGCCCTGCACGGCATCGGCCGCGGCGGCCGGCCGTCGCCGCCGGTCAATTATCTCGGCGATTTCGGCGGCGGCGGCATGCTGCTCGCCTTCGCCATGGCGGCCGCGCTGCTCGCGGTGAGGAACGGAAGCCCGGGCCAGGTGATCGACTGCGCGATGACCGACGGCTCGGCGCTGCTCACCGCGCTGACCCGCGGCCTCGACGCCGCCGGCCTGTGGCAGGACCGCGCCGGCGCCAACATCATCGACTCCGGCAGCCCCTGGTACGACGCCTACGAGACCGCCGACGGCAAATGGATCGCGATCGGCGCGATCGAGCCGCAATTCCGCGCCGTCTTGCTCGACCTTGTCGGGGTTTCCGGCGACGAACCGGACCTCAAAGCGGCCTTTGCCGCCACCTTCCGTCAACATCCGCGCGACCATTGGTGCGCCCTCTTGGAAGGCTCGGATGCCTGCTTCGCCCCGGTCCTGTCGCTCGCCGAGGCGCCCCTGCACCCCCACAACAGGTTCCGCGCCACTTTCGCCAACATCGAGGGCGTGATCCAGCCCGCCCCGGCGCCGCGTTACTCGGCCACCGCCGCCGCCCCGCCGTCCGCGCCGCGCGGGGATGCCGATGCGCTCCTCGCCGAGCTCGGCTACGATCCGGCGCGGATCGCGGCGCTCAGGGAGGCGGGAATCATCGGCTGAGCCGCTCGGCGTGCCAGCGCAAATGATCTTCCATGAAGGTCGCGATGAAATAATAGCTGTGGTCGTAGCCCGGCTGCATCCTGAGCGTCAGCGGGATGCCGGCCGCCGCACAGGCGGCCTCGAGCAGCTCGGGTCTGAGCTGCTCGGCAAGGAAGGCGTCGGCATCGCCCTGATCGACGAGCAGCTCGTCGACCCGCGCCCCGTCCTCGATCAGCGCGACCGCATCGTGCGCCCGCCACGCCGCGCGATCCTCGCCCAGATAGCGCGCCAGCGCCTTCTCGCCCCACGGCACCTGCGCCGGCGCGGCGATCGGCGCGAAGGCGGAGACGCTCAGGAAGCGGCCCGGATGGTTGAGCGCGACGGTGAGGGCCCCGTGACCGCCCATGGAATGGCCCATGATCCCCTGCCGGGCCATGTCGGCCGGGAAATGGGCGGCGATCAGCTCGGGCAGCTCGGCGGTGACGTAGGAGGCCATCCGGTAGTGGCGGTCGAACGGCGCCTCTGTCGCATCGACGTAGAAGCCGGCGCCCTGGCCGAAATCCCAGGCCTCCTCATCGGGCACATCCGGCCCCCGCGGGCTGGTGTCCGGGGCGACGAAGATCAGCCCCAGCTCGGCGCAGGCGCGGCGATATTCGCCTTTCTCGGTGACGTTGGCGTGGCTGCAGGTGAGGCCCGACAGGTACCAGACGACCGGCAGCGTCGCGCCCGCTTCGGCCTGCGGCGGCACGAACACCGAGAAGGTCATCTCGGTCCCGGTCTCCCGGCTCGAATGCCGGTAGACGCCTTGGACGCCGCCGTGACTCTTGCTGGTGGAAAGGGTTTCGAGGGTCATCGGGCCTCTTCCGGCAAGGGGGAGCCGGAAGAGGCCCGTGGCGCACCTAGCGGAACACGAAGATGTAGAGCAGGATGATAATCGGGATCGGGATGCCGATCAGCCACAGCAAAATGCCTTTTCCCATATGCTCGTCTCCTTTGCGCGGGAGAACGAGGCGACACCGGGAGGGTTCCGGAAGCTCAATAGATGACGACGCTGCGGATGCTCTCGCCCGCGTGCATCAGATCGAAGGCTTTGTTGATCTCGTCGAGGCCCATCCTGTGCGTGATCAAGGGGTCGATCGCGATCTTGCCGTCCATGTACCAGTCGACGATCGTCGGCACGTCGGTGCGGCCGCGGGCGCCGCCGAACGCGGTCCCTTTCCAGGTCCGCCCGGTGATCAGCTGGAACGGGCGGGTGGCGATCTCCTTGCCGCTCTCGGCGACGCCGATGACGACGCTCACTCCCCAGCCGCGACGGGCGCTCTCCAGCGCCTGGCGCATGACCTCGGTGTTGCCGGTGCAGTCGAACGTGTAGTCGGCGCCGCCCTTGGTCGTCTCGATCACCGCGGCGACGACCTTGTCGGCGCCGACCTCTTGGGGATTGATGAAGTCGGTCATGCCGAACCGCTCCGCCATCTCGCGCTTGGCCGGGTTGACGTCGATGCCGACGATCTGGACGGCGCCGGCAAGCCTCGCTCCCTGGATGACGTTGAGCCCGATCCCGCCGAGCCCGAACACCGCGACTCGCGATCCCGGCTCGACCCCGGCGGTCCAGATCGCCGCGCCGATGCCGGTGGTGACTCCGCAGCCGATATAGCAGATCTTGTCGAACGGCGCGTCCTCGCGGACCTTGGCCAGAGCGATCTCCGGCATCACCGTGAAGTTGGAGAAGGTCGAGCAGCCCATATAATGGGCGATCGTCTCGCCGCCGAGGCTGAAGCGGCTGGTCCCGTCCGGCATCACCCCCTTGCCCTGGGTGGCGCGCACCGCGGTGCAGAGGTTGGTCTTGCGCGACAGGCAGGACGGGCATTGCCGGCACTCGGCGATGTAGAGCGGGATGACATGGTCGCCCGGCTTGACGCTGGTCACTCCCGGCCCGATCTCGCGGACGATGCCGGCGCCCTCATGGCCGAGGATCGAGGGGAAGATCCCTTCCGAATCCTTGCCTTCGAGCGTGTAGGCGTCGGTATGGCAGATCCCGGTCGCCATGATCTCGACCAGCACCTCGCCCGCTTTCGGCCCGGCGAGGTCGACCTCGTGGATTTCCAGGGGCGCGTTGGGCGCGACGGCGATCGCGGCGCGGGTCTTCATCGGTGGCCTCCCTGCTCTCGGGCTTCGCCGGACGCCTTAGCTCAACAGGAACCGCCTGATCCACTCCCCGACTCGCGCATTGTCGTTGGGCGCGTCGAGCGAGGCGATCGCGCTTTCCGGATCGGGCACGCGGTCGTGGCGCTGGGCGATCAGCGCCTTGGCGAAATCGGGCGAGAATTCGGGGTGGAACTGGAACGAGACGGCCGGCTGGTCGCGCCAGGCGAGCGCGGCATAAGGGGTGAACAAAGAGGAGGCGATCAGCTCCGCCGCGGGCGGCTGGAGGATCACCTGGTCCTGGTGCGAGGCGGGCACCGATACCAGCGAGACGCCGTCCATCCACGGCTCGTGCCGGACGATCGGATAGGAATGGAGGCCCGCGCCCCAGCCCTTGGCCGATTTCTCGACCCGCCCGCCGAACGCCTCGGCCATGATCTGATGGCCGAAGCAGATCCCGACCAGCTTCGCCCGGCCCCTGGCGGCCTGAAGGAAGGTCTTCAGCTTCGCGATCCAGGGCAGATCGTCATAGACCCCCGCCGGCGAGCCGGTGATCAGATAGGCGTCGTGGCGGCCGACGTCCGGCGGCAGCGCGCCGGCGGCGACGTCGTAGCTGGTCGCCTTCATATCGAGCAGCTTCTCGAACATGTCGGGATAGCGCCCAAATTCTTCGTCGAGCGGGGAGGGCGGCGCGCCGGTCTCGAGGATGGCGAGATTCATTTTATTTCCTGTCCAAAACAGAGCCTTGGAAATTAGGGGCTGTCCCTATTTTCCCCGCCGCGCCCTTTTCGCCGCGATCCTGAGGCGCAGCGCGTTGAGGCGGATGAAACCCGCCGCGTCGCGCTGGTCGTAGCCGCCGGTGCCTTCCTCGAAGGTGACCAGATCCTGATCGTAGAGCGAGAGCGGGCTCTCCCGCCCGACCACCGTCGCATTGCCTTTGTAGAGCTTCAGCCGCACGCGGCCCGTCACCTGCTCCTGGCTCCTGTCGATCAGCGCCTGCAGCATCTCGCGCTCGGGGCTGAACCAGAAGCCGTTGTAGATCAGCTCCGCGTAGCGCGGCATGATCGAATCCTTCAGATGCATCGCGCCGGCGTCGAGGGTGATCGATTCGATGCCGCGATGGGCGGCGAGCAGGATGGTGCCGCCGGGCGTCTCGTAGACTCCGCGCGACTTCATCCCGACGAAGCGGTTCTCGACCAGGTCGAGCCGGCCGATGCCGTTGTCGTGGCCCAATTGGTTGAGCCTGGCGAGCAGGCTGGCCGGCGACAGCGCCTCGCCGTCGATCGCGACCGGGTCGCCGCGCTCGAAGGCGATCTCGATCATCGTCGCCTCGTCGGGCGCCTCCTCGGGCGAGATCGTGCGCTGGTGGACATATTCGGGCGCCTCGGCCGCCGGGTCCTCGAGCACTTTCCCTTCCGAGGAGCTGTGGAGCAGATTGGCGTCGATCGAGAAGGGCGCCTCGCCGCGCTTGTCCTTGGCGATCGGGATCTGGTGCTTCTCGGCGAAGTCGATGAGCTGCTCGCGGCTGGCGAAATGCCATTCCCGCCACGGCGCGATCACGCGGATGTCGGGCTCGAGCGCATAATAGCCGAGCTCGAAGCGGACCTGGTCGTTGCCCTTGCCGGTCGCGCCGTGGCAGACCGCGTCGGCCCCCACCTGACGCGCGATCTCGATCTGGCGCTTGGCGATCAGCGGCCGCGCGATCGAGGTGCCGAGCAGATACTGGCCCTCGTAGAGCGCGTTCGCGCGGAACATCGGAAAGACATAGTCGCGGACGAACTCCTCCCTGAGATCGTCGATGAAGATGTTCTCCGGCCTGATCCCGAGCAGCTCCGCCTTGGCCCTCGCCGGCTCGACCTCCTCGCCCTGGCCGAGATCGGCGGTGAAGGTGACGACCTCGGCGCCATATTCGCTCTGCAGCCATTTGAGGATGATCGAGGTGTCGAGCCCGCCCGAATAAGCGAGCACCACCTTCTTCGGTCTGTCCGTCATGCGTTACTCCGTCGTTCCCGCGAAAGCGGGAATCCTGCTTCTTGTTCTCGGCCGCCGGAAAGGCGACTGGATTCCCGCTTTCGCGGGGATGACGTTTGCCGACCTTGCGGTCACGCAAACGTCACCTTCTCCTGGCCCATCATCCGCTCGAAGCGCTTCAGCATGACGTGGACGGTGACTCCGTCGCGCAGGGCGACGAACAAAGTGTCGTCGCCCGAGACGGTGCCGGCGACTTCCGGAATCCGGGCATGGTCGATCGCCGAGGCGACGAGATGGGCCGAGCCGGGCGGGGTCTTGAGCACCAGCAGCTGGCCGGCGGCCTCGATCTCCACCACCCATTCCCCGAGGATCCGCTCGAGCCGGCCGGTCGACCAGTCGGCGGCGCCGATCTGGTCGGGCAGCGCGTAGGCGAGCACGCCGCCGCGCTTGACCTTGACCGCGCCGAGGCTGTCGAGGTCGCGCGACACCCTTTCCAGCACATTGGGATCCTAAGCTTAGAATTCCACGTGGACAAGTTGTCGCG
>JADMIO011460686.1_pt1 | contig 20519 bp, 19 predicted proteins | sample 8958161 | NCBI WGS metagenome assembly JADMIO01 (sample SAMN16585339, study PRJNA669376) | soil metagenome | isolation source: Crop rotation soil | place: USA: Cullars Rotation, Alabama | collected 2011 | reverse complement strand
GCCATCAGCGGCCTGGGCTTCGAAGGCCTTGGTGACTTCGGCGCCGGAGGTCGAAGCGATGTCGTACAGGTGACGGCTGTAGGCAGCGGTCTTTTCGGCCAGCGGCTGGAACAGGCTGGATTGCAGGGCCAGCAGCTCTTGCACGTCCTTGACGCTCAAGACCGACTTGGTGTGCTCGCCGGCTTCGACCAGGGCGGCCTTGGAAGCGGTGACGTTCAGGTCGACGATTTTTTCCACGCCTTCGAAGGCCTTGGTGGTCAAACCAAACAGGGTTTCAACATTGGCTTTGTGGGAGGCCAGAACTTGTTCAACGGTCAGCATGTCAATTTCTCCAATAAGATGAGTTGTGAGTCAATGTCTGCGCCAGAACCGGCTTCTTACCCAAGCGTGTTTATGTTGCGGTGCAGCATAGGGCGAATTATAAGCAGCCAGCGTGACAATGCAAGAACTTTTTGCTGCGCCGCAGCATATTAGATTGCTGCTTCTAAAATCCACCCAAACCGGGCTCTTGTCACAGGGCTGGCAGAATCAGACGCCATGGCAGACACCGCAGCACCCAAACCCCAACCGCGTGCACGTTCCAGTTACAAGCTGTTTCGCACCATCAGCACCCGCTGGATGGACAACGATGCCTACGGCCATGTCAACAACGTGGTGTATTACAGCTGGTTCGACACGGCCGTCAACAGCTTCCTGATAGAACATGGCGCGTTGGACATCCATGCTGGCGCGATCGTGGGTTACGTGGTGGATTCGGGCTGCTCCTACTTCAGCCCCATCGCATTCCCCGACACGGTGCACGTTGGCCTGCGGGTGGCACGCCTGGGCGGCTCCAGCGTGCACTACGAGCTGGGGGTATTTCGCAACGATGACGACATGTCATCCGCCGCGGGCCACTTCGTGCATGTCTATGTGGACCGGGCGGCCAACCGCCCGGTGGCGGTGCCCACCGCGGTGCGCAGCCTGTTGCAGCCTCTCACAGCCACACCCTGATCCCCGCCATGTACCAGCTGGAGTTGACCGACGCGCCGGCCGACCTCGAGCGCATCCTCGCGTTGCAGCACGTTTACCACTCCAGCAACGTGGCATCTGGCGAGTGGGGAACGCAGGGCTTCCTCACCATGGCGTACACGCTGGATCAGTTGCTGCGGATGAAGGGCCCCTACCGGCATGTGGTGGCCCGCTCAGATGGCGCGGTGGTGGGCTATGCGCTGGTGATGCTGAAAGAGAGCGCCGGTTTGTTCCCATTCCTGGCACCCATGTTCGAGGTGATTGAGGCCAGCACGTTCAATTCCGTGGCGCTGAAGAACAGCCGGTATTTCGTCATGGGCCAGGTTTGCGTGGACCGGGCATTTCGCGGCCAGGGGGTGTTTCGCGCGCTGTACCAGCAATTGAAGGCGCAGATGCAGGCCGACTTCGAGGTGGTGGCCACCGAAGTTTCCAACCAGAACCACCGCTCTCTCGCCGCACACCAGCGTGTGGGGTTCCGTGCCATAGCGGGCGCTGACGAGGCCGTCAGCCCGTGGCGGGTGATGGCCTGGGACTGGCGGTAGCCGAGGCCACTAAACTTCAGGCTGTTCACGACACAACCACATGACCCACCATCCCGTTGACGAGGCCATCACCTCACGCATGTCCACCCGCGCCTTCACCAACCAGCCGGTGCCGCGCGAGCTGATCACCGAGCTGCTGCAGGTGGCCAGCCGGGCGCCTTCGGGCACCAACACCCAGCCTTGGCGCGTCTATGTGCTGCAGGGTGCCAGCCGCGCGGCGCTGGTGGACAAGGTGTGCGCCGCCCACGACGCGCTGCGTGCCAACCCGGCGCTGGCGGCAGAGTACCGCGAAGAGTACGACTATTACCCCGAGAAATGGGTCAGCCCCTACATCGACCGGCGGCGTGAAAACGGCTGGAGCCTGTATGGCCTGCTGGGCATCACCAAGGGCGACAAGGACAAGATGCATGCCCAACACCAGCGCAACTTCCGCTTTTTCGATGCGCCGGTGGGCTTCATGTTCACGCTGGACCGGGTGATGGGGCGCGGCTCGCTGGTGGACTACGGCATGTTCATGCAGAACCTGATGGTGGCGGCGCGCGGGCGCGGCCTGCACACCTGCCCGCAGGCGGCCTGGAACGGCTTTGCCAGCATCATCCTGCCGCACATCGGCGCCGGGCCAGACGAAATGCTGGTGTGCGGCATGTCGCTGGGTTATGCGGACCCCGATCACATCGTCAACGGCTTTCGCACGCCGCGCGAGCCGGTGGAATCCTTCACGCACTGGCTGGATTAGTGAACGCGCATGGCTTGTCCGCGTGGTGGGGCCTGCCGTTTGCCGGCTTGCTGCTGTCCATCGCACTGTGTCCGCTGTTGGTGCCGAACTTCTGGCACCACCACTACGGCAAGGTGTCGGCCGGCTGGTCGCTGGCCTTCCTGCTGCCGTTCGCAGTGCAATTCGGTGTGGGCGCGGCCGGCGGCGGCCTGCTGCATGCGCTGGTGGAGGAGTACATCCCCTTCATCATCCTGCTGACGGCCCTGTACGTGGTGGCCGGCGGCATCTTCATACGCGGCAACCTGCACGGCAGCCCAGGCCTGAACACCGGCCTGCTGGCCATAGGCACGCTGCTGGCCAGCTTGATGGGCACCACCGGCGCCTCCGTGCTGATGCTGCGGCCGCTGCTGCGCGCCAACGACAACCGCGCGCACCGCGCGCATGTGGTGGTGTTCTTCATCTTCACCGTGTCCAACGCCGGCGGCGTGCTGACGCCGCTGGGCGATCCGCCGCTGTTCCTGGGCTTCCTGCGTGGCGTGGATTTTTTCTGGACCGTGCACCACCTGCTGCCCGAGGCGCTGTTCCTCAATGGCAGCTTGCTGGCGATTTTTTTCGCGCTTGACAGCTGGTACTACCGCAAGGAGGGCGTGCTGGCGCAGGACCCGACGCCAGACACCCCCAGCTTCGGCTTTGATGGCGCCCGCAACTTCGTGCTGCTGGCCGCCGTGCTGGGCCTGGTGCTGCTCAGCGGCATGTGGAAACCGGGCGTGGTGTTCCACCTGGCTGGCGTGGAGGTGGGTTTGCCGGGGCTGGTGCGCGATGCCGGGCTGGTGCTGGTGACCTTGGCGTCGCTGAAAATCACGCCCGCGCAGGTGCACCTGGACAACCAGTTTTCCTGGGGCCCCATGCAAGAGGTGGCCAAGCTGTTTGCCGGCATCTTCCTGACCATCCTTCCGGTCATCGCCATGTTGCGCCTGGGCACCAGCGGCCCGTTTGCTGCCGTGGTGGCCGCGGTGACGGGCGCCGACGGCCAGCCCGACCCGGCCATGTACTTCTGGGCCAGCGGCCTGCTCAGTTCGTTCCTGGACAACGCGCCCACCTACCTGGTGTTCTTCAACACCGCAGGCGGCGACCCCCAGGCGCTGATGGGCAGTGGCGCCGCCACGCTGGCGGCGATTTCGGCCGGTGCGGTGTTCATGGGCGCAAACAGTTATATTGGCAATGCGCCGAACATGATGGTGAAGGCCATTGCGCAGCAGCGGGGCGTGGCCATGCCGGGCTTCTTTGGCTACATGGCCTGGGCGGGTGCTGTTTTGCTGCCCTTGTTCTTCATCATGACCTTGATCTGGTTCACTTGAGATACACCATGAGCAAACCCAAGATTCTGGTGGCCCGTGCCATCTTTCCCGAGGTGATAGAGCGCCTGTCCACACATTTCGAGGTGTCCGCCAACCAGGCCGACGAACTGTGGACCAAGCCGCAGATGATCGAGCAATTGAAAGGCAAGCAGGGCGCCTTCACCACCGGCGGCGAGCGCATTGATGCCGAGTTGCTGGCCGCTTGCCCGGAGTTGAAGATCTGCGCCAACATGGCGGTGGGCTACAACAACTTTGACGTTGATGCGATGACCGCCGCCGGCGTGCTGGGGACCAATGCGCCCGACGTGCTGACCGAGACCACCGCCGACTTCGGCTTTGCGCTGCTGATGGCCACTGCCCGGCGCATGGCCGAGAGCGAGCATTTCCTGCGCGCCGGCAAGTGGACGCGCTGGAGCTACGACATGTTCGCCGGCTCCGACGTGCATGGCGCCACGCTGGGCATCCTGGGCATGGGCCGCATCGGCCAGGGCATTGCCAGGCGCGGCGCGCATGGCTTTGGCATGAAGGTGATCTACCACAACCGCTCCCGGCTGGAGCCGGCGCTGGAGGCGCAGTGCAAGGCGCGCTATGTCAGCAAGGAAGAGCTGCTGAAAACGGCAGACCACCTGATCCTGGTGTTGCCCTATTCGCCCGCCTCGCACCATGCCATAGGCGCCGCCGAGATCGCGCTGATGAAGCCCACCGCCACGCTGATCAACATCGCCCGTGGCGGCATCGTTGACGATGCCGCGCTGGCCGCGGCCTTGCGCGAGCGGCGCATTGCGGCCGCGGGGCTGGACGTGTACGAGGGCGAGCCGAAGCTGAACCCGGAGCTGCTGACCGTGCCCAACGTGGTGCTGACGCCGCACATCGCCAGTGCCACGCTGCCCACGCGCCTGGCCATGGCCAACCTGGCGGCCGACAACCTGATTGCCTTCTTCACCGAACAGAAGGCGCTGACGCCGGTGAACCCCGGCGTGCTGAAGCCACCGTACCGCGCAGCGTGAGGAGCCCGGTTTGAACGACATGTTGCTGTGGCTGGTGCTGCTGCTGGGGGTGGGGAATGTGGGCTTGCTGCTGTGGCTGGCCGGGCGTGTGCGGGGTGACGCCGCTCAGGAGCTGATGGAGCAGGGCAACGCCAAGCTGCTGGCCGCCATGCAGGCTGGCAGCGACAAGCTGGAACGCGAACTGCGCCGCGAGTTGGCGGATGGCGATCGGGCCTCACGCCAGGAACTGGCGCAGAGCTTTGCCGCCTTTCAGAACAGCGTGGTGCAGTTGAGTGGCGACGCGCTGCGCACGCAGAACGCGCAGATAGACGCCTTCAGCGTTCAGCTGGCGCAAATGCAGAAGTCGTTGGCCGACACGCTGACGACCCAATTGCAAAGCTTGAGCGAGGCCAATGCGCGGCGCATGTCGGAAGTGCGTAACACGCTGGAAGCGCAGCTGGCACAGTTGCAGCAGACCAATGCCGCCAAGCTGGACGAGATGCGCGCCACGGTCGATGAAAAACTGCAGACCACCTTGCAGGCCCGCCTGGGCGAGAGCTTCAAGCAGGTCGCCGACCGGCTGGAGCAGGTGCACAAGGGCCTGGGTGAGATGCAGACGCTGGCCCAGGGCGTGGGTGATCTGAAGCACCTGCTGACCAATGTGAAAACCCGCGGCATGTTTGGCGAAGCCCAATTGGCCAGCCTGCTGGAGCAGGTGCTGGTGGCCGACCAGTACGCGGCCCAGGTGGTGACGCGACCCGGCAGCAAGAACACGGTGGACTTTGCCATCAAACTGCCCGGCCGGTCGCTGGACGGCGTGCCGCTGTGGTTGCCGATAGACGCCAAGTTCCCCAACGAAGACTACGAGCGCCTACTGGACGCCCAGGGCCGCGCCGATGTGCTGGCCACCGAGGCCGCTGCCAAGGCGCTGGAGGTGCGCATACGCCTGGAGGCCAAGTCCATCGCCGACAAGTACGTGGAGCCGCCGCACACCACTGATTTCGCCATCCTGTTCCTGCCCACCGAAGGCCTGTATGCCGAGGTGCTGCGCCGCCCCGGGCTGATGGAGTCCTTGCAGCGCGAGTACCGCATCACGCTGGCCGGCCCCACCACCTTGATGGCCATGCTGAGTTCGCTGCAGATGGGCTTTCGCACGCTGGCGCTGGAAAAACGCTCCAGCGAGGTGTGGCAGGTGCTGGGCGCGGTGAAGACCGAGTTCGGCAAGTTTGGCGATGTGCTGGCCAAGGTGAAGTCGCAGACCCAGACGGTGCTCAATACGCTGGAGAGCGCAGAACAGCGTGGCCGCGTGATGGGCCGTGCCCTGCGCCAGGTGGAGGCGCTGCCGGAAGAGCAGTCCAAGGCCTTGCTGCCGATGGACAAGGACGCGGACGAGGGCTTGCTTTGAGCAGCGGCGGCGCCCCCGTCGCCGCCGAGCACAGCGCCAGGCGTTCCGAGCTGGCGCGCCTGGTCAGCGCCCAGGTGTGCCTGCACGCCACTATGGCCGGCATGCGCATGGCCACGCCGCTGATGGCCTTGAAGGCCGGCTACAGCACGCTGGCGGTGGGCCTGCTGCTGGCCCTGTTTTCGCTGACGCAGGTGTTCCTGGCGTTGCCGGCCGGCCGCTATGCCGACCGCCATGGGCTGGTGCGGCCGGTGGGCATCGCCGTGGTGGCGTCCATCACGGGGGCCAGCCTGGCCTTTTTGTTCCCCTACGTGCCGGTGCTGTGCGCCAGCGCGCTGCTGACGGGCGGCGCGGCGGGTATCGTGGTGATTGCCTTGCAGCGCCATGTCGGCCGGGCGGCGGCTGACGCCACTGAACTCAAGCGCGTGTTCAGCTGGCTGGCCATAGGCCCGGCGATCTCCAACTTTGTCGGCCCGCTGGTGGCCGGCCTGCTGATCGACCACGCCGGCGTGTGGCTGGGTGGCAGCATGGGCGACACCAATGGCTTTCGCGCTGCTTTCCTGGCCATGGCACTGCTGCCGCTGCTGACGTGGTACTGGGTGCGCACCGCACGCGAGCTGCCCCCGGTGCCACCGCAGCCGCAGCGCAGCCGTTGGCAGGCACTGGACCTGCTGCAGGACCCGATGATGCGGCGCCTGTTGATCGTCAACTGGATCCTGTCCGCCTGCTGGGACACCCACACCTTCGTGGTGCCGGTGCTGGGGGTCGAGCGCGGTTTCAGCGCCTCCGTCATCGGCACCATCCTGGGCGCCTTTGCGGTGGCGGCGGCGCTGGTGCGGGTGGCGCTGCCGCTGCTGGCCGCGCACCTGAGCGAGTGGCTGGTGGTCACCGGTGCCATGCTGGTGACGGCGCTGGCTTTCGCCATCTACCCCTTCCTGCATTCAGCCTGGCCCATGGGCCTGTGCTCGGTGGTGCTGGGCCTGGCGCTGGGCAGCGTGCAGCCCATGATCATGAGCACGCTGCACCAGATCACGCCGGAACACCGGCATGGCGAGGCCTTGGGCCTGCGCCTGATGGCGCTGAACGCCTCCAGCGTGGCCATGCCCTTCCTGTTCGGCACGGCGGGTGTGGTGATGGGCGTGTCGCTGGTGTTCTGGTGCATGGGCGCCGCCGTCGGCCTGGGCGCGCAACAGGCCTGGCGGCTGCGGCCGCCGGCGCACTGACGGAATTCAGTCAGTAGGCAAGGCGTACCAGTTGCGGATGATGTCCCAGGCCACCTGGGGCTCATCCACATAGTGCATCAACTGCAGGTCTTCCGGCGAGATGGTGCCCTCTTCGAGCAACACGTCGAAGTTGACCAGCCGCTTCCAGTAGTCGGAGCCGTACAGGATGATGGGCACTGGCTTGGACTTGCGTGTCTGCACCAGGGTGATGATTTCAAACAACTCGTCCAGCGTGCCAAAGCCGCCCGGAAATGCCACCAGCGCCTGCGCGCGCATCATGAAGTGCATCTTGCGCAGCGCGAAGTAGTGGAACTTGAAGCTCAGCTCGGGTGACACATAGGGGTTGGCCTGCTGCTCATGCGGCAGCGCGATGTTCAGGCCCACCGTGGGTTCGCCCATCTCATGCGCGCCACGGTTGGCTGCTTCCATGATGCCGGGGCCGCCACCGGTGCAGATGTACAGCCGGTCCTTGCGCTGCCGGGTGGCGCTGTAGCCGGCCACCAGGCGTGAGAACAGGCGCGCCTGGTCGTACCAATAGGCGTTGCGCTGCATTTGCTGGGCCAGCTTCAGCGCGGCAGCGTCGCCACTGGCTGCCGCGGCGTTGACGGCGGCTTGCGCCACGTCGGGCGGCGCAAAGCGCGCGCTGCCGAACACCACAATGGTGTTTTCGATGCCGGCGGCGCGCTGCACCAGGTCGGGCTTGAGCATCTCCAGCTGCATGCGTATGCCGCGGGTTTCGCGGCGCAGCAGGAACTCGGGGTCGGCAAACGCCAGCCGGTAGGCATCGGCCTGCACCGGCGTGCCAGTGTCTAGGCTGGCCTTCAGATCATCCCAGGCGTCGGCCAGGGTCTTGTCGTGCGGATTGACGGGTTTCAGCGGAGCGTCCATGTGCGCATTGTGCGGCAAATCCGTGACGCCGCCTGGGCAACAAAAAGGGCTCCCGCGGGAGCCCTTTCACGTCAAGCGCAGTGCGCTGTCAGACGCGGCGGCGGTACTCGCCCGTACGGGTGTCGATTTCAACCTTGTCGCCCTGGGCCACGAAGATTGGCACGCCGATTTCGAAACCGGTGGCGATCTTGGCAGGCTTCAGCACCTTGCCCGAGGTGTCGCCCTTGACGGCCGGCTCGGTCCAGGTGATTTCGCGCTCGACGCTGGTGGGCAGTTCTACCGAAATGGCCTTGCCTTCGTAGAACACCACTTCCACCGCCATGCCGTCTTCCAGGTAGTTCAGCGAATCGCCCATGTTTTCGGCTTCCACTTCGTACTGGTTGTACTCGGCGTCCATGCACACGTACATGGGGTCGGCGAAATAGGAGTAGGTGCAATCCTTCTTGTCCAGAATGATCTGGTCCATCTTGTCGTCGGCCTTGAACACCACTTCGGTGCCGAAGTTGGCGATCAGGCTCTTCAGCTTCATGCGCACGGTGGCGGAGTTGCGGCCACCGCGGCTGTATTCGGTCTTCAGCACGACCATCGGGTCCTTGCCGTGCATGATCACGTTGCCGGCGCGGATTTCTTGAGCGATTTTCATAATGTTGGCTAGAGTTGTCTGGTGTTCCTGTGCCCAGGCCTGCGCTGTCAAAAGCTGCGTGCCAGGCTGCATATGAGATATGGCCGGTTACTTGATGTGGCCTTGCCAAATTTCAAGCCGCCAAATTCTGCGAAGCCTTGAATTATAACGTTTTTTTGATCAGTTTGCGAGCAAGCCGCGGGTGAATGCCAGCAGCTGGCTGGCCAGGTCCGGCAGGGCCGCCTGCTGGGCTTTGGCTTGACCGGCCCAGGCCAGCCATTCGTGCAGCCGCAGCGGCGGCAGGGGTTGGCAGTCGCCGCTGTTCCAGCCGGCATGGAACCGGCGCAATGACGCGGGCATGTCCAGGGTCTGCATCAGCGCGGCCAGCTTCAGCAAGTGGGCGCCGTCGTCTTGCGGGTAGGCCTGCCAGACGAAGGGCTTGCCGGCCCACAGCGCGCGCACCAGCGAGTCCTCGCCACGCACGAAGTTCAGGTCGCAGGCCCACAGCAGATGGTCAAACTCCGGCTGGCTGAGTGGCGGCAGGTAAGCGATGTGCAAGCGTCCGGCACCGTTCCAGTCCGGTTGCTCCCGGTTCAATTCGGCGAGCGCGTCGCGCACGGCCAGGCTGGCCCGGCCTTCGGTGACCAGCAATTGGCTGGGTTCGCCGTCGCTGGCCAGCTGGCACAGCAGGCCGGGCAGGGCGGCCGGTTCATAGCAGAACAGGGCAATGCGCCGCGCTTGGCCAGGGTCGGCCACGTGCCGTTGCAGCCAGGCGGCTGCATCAAAGCGCTGCTGCAGCAAAGGCAGCCCGGGCTCGCGCAGCAGGCCCCCTGTGGCGGCGGTGAAACCGGGGTAGAAAAAGTGCTTGGTCAGCCCGGCGCCGGGGCCCGCCATCACCGGCGACGGCAGGCGGTGCGAGCGCTCCACATAGCTTTCGGCGGACAGGTATTCCAGGTTCAACCACGCCGCTTGGGCGCCGGTCTGGCGCAGGCGTTGCACGTAGGCCGCGACGTAGTCGGCTGCGGGCTCGCAGCCAAAGGCCTCCACCAGCACATCGCCAGGGGTGAACTGCGGCGGCAAGCGCAGCGGCGTGGTCCATGGGCGCACCTCCACGCCGGCCGGGTAGGCGCCCGGCGCCATCCAGGCCAGGGCCGATGCATCGTCCACCCACAGCTTGGCGCTGTGCCCACGCGCCGCCAGGTCGCGGCACAGGCGCCAGCACACGCCAATGTCGCCAAAGTTGTCGATGACCTTGCAAAAAATGTCCCACTGCATGGTGCTTGCGTGCGAAGTAAGGGTGTGGGGTACAGTGTGGGCCGTTGGGCAGGGCGCTTGCCACTGCATTGGCATTATCGACAAACCCCGCCTGCCCCTGCAGACATGACGACATCCGGCACCAGCCATTCTGAACAGCTGCTCAACGAGGTGGCCGCCTTGCCCGCCTTGCCGGGTGTGTACCGCTATTTCGATGCCGACGGCATGGTGCTGTACGTCGGCAAGGCCATCAACCTGAAGAAGCGGGTGTCCAGCTATTTCCAGAAGGACCATGGCGGCACGCGCATCGGTTTCATGGTCAGCCGCATCGCGCGCCTGGAGACCACAGTGGTGCGCTCCGAGGCCGAGGCGCTGCTGCTGGAAAACAACCTGATCAAGACGCTGAACCCGAAGTACAACATCCTGTTTCGGGACGACAAGAGCTACCCCTACCTGAAGATCACCGGCGTCACGGCGCCGGGCCAAGCCTCCAAGGCCGGCGCGCCGAAGGCGGGTGATTTCCCGCGCGTGGCCTACTACCGCGGCGCGGTGGAGAAGAAGCACCAGTATTTCGGCCCCTACCCCAGTGCCTGGGCGGTCAAGGAAGGCATCTTGCTGATCCAGAAGGTGTTTCGCCTGCGCACCTGTGAAGACCCGGTGTTCAACAACCGCACCCGGCCCTGCCTGCTGTACCAGATCAAGCGCTGCTCCGCGCCCTGCGTGGGCCACATTTCGGCGGAAGACTACGCGCAGTCGGTCAGCAATGCCGGCAAGTTCCTGCGCGGCGACACGCAGGATGTGCTGCGCTCGCTGGAGGGGCGCATGATGGCGCATGCCGACAAGCTGGAGTTCGAACAGGCGGCCGAGCTGCGCAACCAGGTGTCGGCCCTGTCCAATGTGCTGCACCAGCAGTCGGTGGACAACGTGTCGGACCGCGATGTCGACATCCTGGCAGTGAAAGTGCAGGGCGGCCGGGCCTGCGTGAACCTGGCCATGGTGCGGGGTGGCCGGCATCTGGGCGACCGGCCGTACTTCCCCCAGCACGTGGAGGAAGCTGCCAGCATTTATGGCGAGGGCGACGACCTGGACCAGCCGCGGCTCAGCGTGGAGGCCCAGGTACTGGAGGCCTTCATTGCCCAGCATTACATCGAGGTGGCGGTGCCGCCGTCGCTGGTGGTCAGCGAGCCGGTCGGCAAGGCCTTGCTGGAGGCGCTGACGGAACAGTCCGGCACGCGCGTCACGGCAGTGCACCAGCCGCGCGAGCAGCGCCGCATCTGGCTGGAGATGGCGCAGAAGAACGCCGACATCCAGTTGGCCCGGTTGCTGGCCGAAGAGGGCTCGCAGCAGGCGCGCACGCGCGCGCTGGTGGACGCGTTGGACCTGGCGCCGGACAACCTGGAAACCTTCCGCATTGAATGCTTTGACATTTCGCACACGGCCGGCGAGAGCACCCAGGCCTCCTGTGTGGTGTTCCACCACCACAAGATGCAGGGCAGCGAGTACCGCCGCTTCAACATTGGCGACATCACCGGCGGTGACGACCGCCGCTACAGCAAGCTGGCCGAGGCCGCGCGCAACGGCGAGGGCCGCCTGCCCGACCTGGTGCTGGTAGATGGCGGCCGCGGCCAGGTGGCGATGGCGCGCGCGGTGTTCGAAGAACTGGGCCTGGCGCTGAACCTGATCGTTGGTGTGGAGAAGGGCGAAGGCCGCAAGGTCGGCCTGGAGGAGCTGGTGTTTGCCGATGGCCGCGAGAAGGTCTACCTGGGCAAGGACTCCGCTGCGCTGATGCTGGTGGCGCAGATCCGCGACGAGGCGCACCGCTTCGCCATCACCGGCATGCGCGCGGCGCGCGCCAAGGTGCGCGTCGGCGGTGGCAAACTGGAAGAAATTCCGGGTGTGGGCCCCAAGCGCCGGGCCAAGCTGTTGCAGCGCTTTGGCGGTGTGCGCGGCGTGACCATGGCCAGCGCGGCTGACATTGCCACCGTGGACGGCATTTCCAGGGAGCTGGCGGAAGAGATTTACCGCGCCTTGCATTGACGCTGCCGTGCTTGCCCGACAGCCGTGCCACAATCCTGACCATGTTCCTGACGATACCGACCATCATGACCTGGGCGCGCATTGTCGCGATCCCGTTGATCGTTGGCGTGTTCTACCTGCCCGATGACATGGCCAGCGTGGGCGTGCGCAACCTGATCGCCACCGTGATGTTCGTGGTGTTCGCGTTGACCGATTGGCTGGACGGCTACCTGGCGCGCAAGCTGAACCAGACCTCGTCCTTCGGCGCCTTCCTTGATCCGGTTGCCGACAAATTTTTGGTCTGCGCCACCCTGCTGGCGCTGGTGCACCTGAACCGCGCGCACGTGTTCGTGGCGCTGATCATCATCGGCCGCGAGATCGCCATCTCTGCGCTGCGCGAGTGGATGGCGCAAATTGGCGCTTCCAAGAGCGTGGCGGTGCACATGCTGGGCAAGGTCAAGACGGTGGTGCAAATGGTGGCGCTGCCCTTCCTGTTGTACGACGGCTGGCTGTTCGGCGTCGTGGACACACGCCTGTGGGGCAACTGGTTGGTCTGGATTTCCGCCGTGCTGACGGTGTGGTCGATGATCTACTACCTGCAAAAGGCCTTGCCGGAGATCCGGGCCAAAGCAAAATGAGCGGCATGCGATGAGAGGTGACGGGCGCCAGCAGGCGCTGATCCGGGCCATGCCCTGGGTGTTCGTGCTGATCTGGAGCACCGGCTTCATCGTCGCCCGCTACGGCATGCCACACGCCCCGCCGATGAAATTCCTGGCCGTGCGCTATGCGCTGTCTGTGCTGTGCTTTGGGGTGTGGATCGTCGCTGCACGTGTGGCCTGGCCGACCGAACGCAGCCAATGGCTGCACCTGGCCGTGGTGGGTGTGCTGATCCATGCCGGCTACCTGGGCGGAGTGTGGACAGCGGTCAAGCTGGGCATGGGCTCGGGCCTGTCATCGCTGATCGTGGGTCTGCAACCGGTGCTCACCGGTGTCTGGCTGGCCGCCAATGGCGGGCGCGTCACCGGCCGCCAGTGGCTGGGGTTAGCGCTGGGTTTCACCGGCTTGTCGCTGGTGGTGTCGGCCAAGTTCGGCCACGGTGGCGAAGCCCATTGGCTGAACGTGGGCTGCGCGCTGTTCGCGCTGCTCAGCATCACCATTGGCACGCTGTACCAGAAGCGTTTCGTTGCGCCCTGCGATGTGCGCAGCGCCAATGCCGTGCAATTGGGCGCTGCGCTGCTGGTCACGCTGCCGTTGGCCTTGCTGGAAACTGAAGGCATGCGCTGGCATGTGGAGCTGCTGGGCGCGATGGCCTGGTCGGTGCTGGCGCTGACGCTGGGCGGCAGCTCGCTGCTGTACATGCTGATACAGCGCGGCGCCGCCACCTCGGTGACCAGCTTGCTGTACCTGGTGCCGCCCACCACTGCCTTGTTCGCCTGGCTGCTGTTTGGCGAACCCATCACCGCGCTGATGCTGGCCGGCACCGCAGTGGCCGTGCTGGGTGTACGCTTGGTGGTGTACAGCGTCCCGGCCCCCGTTCCCGCACCCACCGCCGCAAAGGAGTGACCCATGGCTAACCCGACCCCCAAGCGCATCGCCGTGATCGCCGGTGACGGCATAGGCAAGGAAGTGATGCCCGAAGGCTTGCGGGTGATGGAAGCGGTGGCCAGCAAGTTTGGCATCCCGCTGCAGTTCGACCATTTCGACTTCTCCAGCTGGGATTATTTTGAGAAGCACGGCAAGATGCTGCCCGATGACTGGAAGGCGCAGATTGGCGGACACGACGCCATCTACTTCGGCGCTGTCGGCTGGCCGGAAAAAATTCCCGACCATGTGTCGCTGTGGGGTTCGCTGCTGATGTTCCGCCGCGAGTTCGACCAGTACGTGAACCTGCGCCCGGCACGCCTGATGCCCGGCATCATTGCCCCGGTGGTGCGGCGCGACGGCAGCCCGCGCGCGCCCGGCGAGATCGACATGTACATCGTGCGCGAAAACACCGAGGGCGAGTACTCCAGCATAGGCGGGCGCATGTATGCCGGCACAGCGCGCGAGATCGTCATGCAGGAAACCGTGATGTCGCGCGTCGGCGTGGACCGGGTGTTGAAATTCGCCTTTGAGCTGGCGCAGTCGCGGCCGAAGAAGCACCTGACCAGCGCCACCAAATCCAATGGCATTGCCATCACCATGCCGTACTGGGACGAGCGGGTGGTTGAAATGAGCAAGGGTTATCCGGATATAACCGTCGACAAGTTTCACATCGACATCCTGACCGCGCATTTTGTGCAGCGTCCGGATTTCTTTGACGTGGTGGTGGCCAGCAATTTGTTTGGCGACATCCTGAGCGACCTGGGCCCGGCCTGCACCGGCACCATTGGCATTGCACCCAGCGCCAACCTGAACCCGCAACGTGACACGCCGTCGCTGTTCGAGCCGGTGCACGGCTCGGCGCCGGACATTGCGGGCAAAGGGGTCGCCAATCCAATAGGGCAGATATGGTGCGGTGCAATGATGCTGGAATTTCTTGGCCACCGCGAGGCGCATGACGCCGTGTTGGCTGCGATTGAAGCCGTGCTCGATCCCCAAAGCGGTGCACCCCGCACGCCCGACATTGGCGGCAACGCGCGCACCTCCGACCTGGGCCGCGCCATTGCCGATGCCTTGTGACGGCAGTGGCCGGCCATACAAAGAGTTACGCTGACGCATAGCATAAAAATGTCTGATGCGGCGCCCTTCGCGAGAGGGAAAACCGTCTAGAATTCGCGTCCGCGCTGCCGTAAAGCCGAATGCCGTGTTGACACGAGGAGAGTCCGTGGATTTAATCGGATTCGGCTGCACAGGCCGCGAATCTTGTTTCCCGCATCCACGCAAAACACGCAATGCGGGCAAGCCTATAACGTGAAACGAATTTGATCCAACCTGATTCCAGACAAGGGGTTCTTTGTGAATAAAACCGAACTTATTGAGCACATTGCAAAGCATGCAGACATTTCCAAGGCCGCCGCCACGCGCGCCCTGGAATCCACCATTGGCGCCGTGAAGACCACCTTGAAAAAAGGCGGTTCGGTTTCCCTGGTGGGATTTGGCACGTTTGCCGTGGGCAAACGCGCTGCGCGCACCGGCCGCAATCCGCGTACCGGCGCTGCGATTAAAATCAAGGCTGCCAAGGTGCCAAAGTTCCGTCCGGGCAAAGCGTTGAAGGACGCTTTGAACTGACAACAGGTTAAGGTGGGGCGCTTAGCTCAGTTGGTAGAGCGGCTCTCTTACACGGAGTAGGTCGGCGGTTCGAGACCGTCAGCGCCCACCACCCAACAAGGCGAACTGCATGTTCGCCTTTTTATTTTTTGAAAAAGAGTTCGCGCAATGTTTGATTTTGTTCGCAAGCACACCAAGTGGATGATGATCATCATGTTCCTGCTGATCATCCCGTCGTTCGTGGTGTTCGGCATCAGTGGCTACGAGAGCATGCGCGACAAGGGCAACGTGGTGGCGCGCGTGGGCAGCCAGGACATCACCCAGGTGCAATGGGACACCGCGCACCGCCAGGAGGTGGAGCGCATCCGGGCGCAGATGCCCACCATTGACGTGAAGCTGCTGGACACACCGCAGACCCGCTACGCCACCTTGGAGCGCCTGGTGCATGACCGTGTGCTGGCCGAGGCGTCGGTGCGGGCCAATCTGACGACCAGCGATGAGCGCCTGGTGCGCCTGCTGAAGGAAAATCCATCCACCGCCACGCTGTGGCGCGCCGACGGCACGCTGGATGTGGAGCGCTACCGCATGATGGCCGCTGCCCAGGGCATGACCACCGAGATGCTGGAGTCCCGCATCAAGGCCGACATGGCGGTGCAGCAGGTGCAAGGCGGCCTCGCCACCTCGGCCCTGGCCAGCACCGCAGTGGCCAATGTGTCGCTGGACGCTTTCTTTGAAAAGCGCGAGCTGCAATTGGCGCGCTTCAACACCAATGACTTCGTCAGCAAGGTCAACCCCAGCCAAGCCGAGCTGGAAGCCTTCTACAAGGCCAATCCGGCCATGTTCCAGGCGCCCGAGCAGGCCAGCATCGAGTACCTGGTGCTGGACCTGGCTTCGGTGAAGAAGGGCATCAGCCTGAATGAAGCCGACGTGAAGGCCTACTACGACAACAATGCCGTCAAGCTCAGCGGACCCGAGGAGCGCCGTGCCAGCCACATCCTGGTCAGCGCCGCCAAGGACGCCCCAGCGGCAGACCGCGCCAAGGCCAAGGCCCGCGCGCAGGAACTGCTGGCGCAGGTGCGCAAGGCGCCCGATACGTTTGCCGACGTGGCCAAGAAGGAATCGCAGGACCCGGGCTCCGCGGCCAATGGCGGCGATCTGGGTTTCTTTGGCCGCGAGGCCATGGTCAAACCCTTCTCGGACGCGGCGTTTGCCATGAAGGCCGGCGACATCAGCGAGGTGGTGGAGTCCGACTTTGGCTACCACATCATCAAGCTGGCTGAGGTGAAACTGCCCAAGCAGCGCAGTTTCGAAGAGATGCGCGCGGAGATTGAATCCGACCTGAAGGCCCAGCAAGCGCAGAAAAAGTATGCCGAGATCGCCGAGGCCTTCACCAACGGCGTGTACGAGCAGGCCGACAGCCTGAAGCCGGTGGCCGACAAGCTGAAGCTGGAACTGAAGACCGCCGCCAATGTGCAGCGCAAGCCCTTGCCCGGCGCCACCGGTGAACTGGCCAACCCCAAGTTCCTGGAGGCGGTGTTCGCCGCCGACTCGATCCAGAAAAAGCACAACACCCCAGCCGTGGAAATCGCCGCCAATACCTTGGCGTCCGCCCGCGTCACCCAGTACGCGCCTGCGCGCACCCAGCCGTTGGCCGAGGTGCTGGCCCTGGTGAGGGCGCGCCTGGTGGCCAGCAAGGCCGCCGAGCTGGCCAGGAAGGAAGGCATGGACAAGCTGGCGGCATGGAAGGCCAACCCCGAGTCCGCCAGCCTTGAGGGCGCCATCGTGGTGTCACGCGACCGCAGCGAAAAGCTGGCGCCGCAAATTGTGGAAGCCGCGATGACCGCCAAGGCCGCGCAACTGCCGGCCTGGGCCGGTGTGGACATGGGGCCGCAGGGCTATGTGGTGGTCAAGCTGAACAAGCTGCTGCCGCGCGCCGTGGCCGATGCCGCTGCCGCCAGCCAGGACCGCGCCCGCTATGAGCGCGCCTGGTCATCGGCCGAGGCGGAAGCCTATTACAAGCTGCTGAAGGAGCGCTTCAAGGCGGAGATCAAGGTTGCTGAGCCGCCCAAGGTGGTTGCGGGGACGGACGCTTCTTAGAGCGGTTATAATGGAAAACTTACGGTGGCTGTAGCTCAGTTGGTAGAGTCCAGGATTGTGATTCCTGTTGTCGTGGGTTCGAGCCCCATCAGCCACCCCAGATAAGCAAAAAGCCCGCTGTTTTCGGACAGCGGGCTTTTTTGTTTGGTGATGCGGGTCAGTTCACCATCACCAGCTTGCCCATCACACCGCGCGAGCCCATGTGCGCATAGGCGGCTTTCAGCTCCTGCATGGGCATGGTGCGGTCAATCACCGGCTTGATCTTGCCTTCGCCATACCATTTGGCCAGCTCCATCATCATCGCGCCATTGGCCTTGGGTTCACGCTTGGCGAAATCGCCCCAGAACACGCCGACGATGGACGCGCCCTTCAGCAGTGCCAGGTTGAATGGCAGCGCGGGAATAGGGCCGGAGGCAAAGCCCACCACCAGGTAGCGGCCGCGCCAGGCGATGGAGCGGAAGGCCGGCTCGGCATAGTCGCCACCCACCGGGTCGTAGATCACGTCCGGGCCCTTGCCGCCGGTCAAGGCCTTGATGGCGTCGCGCAGGTTCTCGGTGCTGTAGTTGATGGTGGCGTCGGCGCCCAGCTTGGTGCACAACGCGCATTTTTCCGGCGTGGAGGCGGCGGCGATCACCTTGGCCCCCATGGCCTTGGCGATCTGTATGGCCGAGGTGCCTACGCCGCCGGCTGCGCCCAGCACCAGCACGGTTTCGCCAGCTTTCAATTGCGCGCGGTCCACCAGCGCGTGGTAGGAGGTGGCATAGATCATGATGAAGGCCGCCGCATCGACGAACGGGAAGCCCGGCGGCAGCGGCATGCACAGCGCGGCCGGCGCAAGGGTATGGCTGCCAAAGCCGCCGGTGCCCGACAGGCAGGCCACGCCGTCGCCCACCTTCAGGTGCGTCACGCCGTCGCCCACCGCTACCACCACACCGGCGTATTCGGAGCCGGGCACGAAGGGCAGTGGCGGCTTGATCTGGTACTTGTTCTGCACGATCAGCAGGTCGGGGAAATTCAGGCTGGCGGCCTTGATCTCTATCAGCACTTCGCCGGCCTTGGGCTGGGGCGTGGGCAGTTCTTTCCAGGTCAGCGCATCGACGCCGGTGGGGTTTTCACAGAGCCAGGCTTGCATGGCAGTCCTCTTCAATCGGTTGGGGAACGGATGCGGGCATCATAGAGGAAGCATTGGGCGCCCGTTGTCTCTGGAGCGACCGCCGCCACCTACAATCAGGCCCATGAAGATTCTGATTTCCAACGATGACGGCTACCAGGCACCGGGCATCGTTGCGCTGTACGAGGCGCTGAAAGACGTGGCTGAGGTGGAGGTGATTGCCCCCGAGCAGAACAACAGCGCCAAGTCGAATGCGCTCACCTTACATTCGCCGCTGCACGTCACCACAGCAGCCAACGGTTTCCGCTACCTGAACGGCACGCCGGCCGATTGCGTGCACATCGCCCTGTCTGGCCTGCTGGACTACCGGCCGGACCTGGTGGTTTCAGGCATCAACAACGGCGCCAACATGGGCGACGACACCATCTACTCCGGCACCGTGGGGGCGGCCATGGAGGGTTACCTGTTCGGCGTCCCGGCCATCGCGTTTTCGCAGGTGGAAAAGGGCTGGCAGCATCTGGACGCGGCCGCCGCCAAGGCGCGCGACATCGTGCTGCAGATGATCCAGGGCGGCCTGGTGGCAGGCGCCACGCCCTGGCTGCTGAACGTCAACGTGCCCAATTTGCCGGTGGACCGGCTGGGTGCGCTGAAGGTGTGCCGCCTGGGCCGGCGCCATGCGGCCGAGCCGGTGATCACCCAGGTCAACCCGCGCGGCGACACCATGTACTGGATAGGCGGCGCCGGTGCCGTGAAGGATGATGCCGAAGGCACCGACTTCCATGCCACGGCCCAAGGCCATGTGTCGCTGACGCCGCTGAAAGTGGACCTGACGGACCACGACAATTTGCGCTACTGGGCGCAAACTGCTGCGCAGCTGGCCGCCGCAACGGCATGAAACCCCGGCCCTCATTCCCCGCACGGCTGGACCAGGTGATGGAACAGCCGGGCCATGCACCGGCCGCACGGCGCGCTGGCCCGCCAGCGCCTGCCCGCGCCAATGGCGCGCGGGCGGCAGCACCCAGGGCGCAGCAGCCTGGGCACGGCATGGACTCCAGTGCCGTGCGCATGGCCATGGTGCACAAGCTGGCGGCTCAGGGCATTGCAGATGGTCTGGTGCTGTCGGCGCTGGGCACGGTGGAGCGCCACCGCTTTGTGGACAGCGCCCTGGTGAACCAGGCCTATGAAGACACCAGCCTGCCCATAGGCCTGGGCCAGACCATCTCCAAGCCAGGGGTGGTGGCCCGCATGCTGGAGCTGTTGCGCCACGGCGCCCAGGGCAAGCTGGGCCGGGTGCTGGAAGTGGGCACCGGTTGCGGCTACCAGGCGGCCTTGCTCAGTCTGGTGGCCACCGAGGTCTACAGCATAGAGCGCCTGCGCGGCCTGCACGACAAGGCGCGCGAGAACCTGCGCCCCATGCGCCTGTCCAATGTGCATCTGCTGTTTGGCGATGGCATGGCCGGGTACGGGCAGGGTGCGCCATATGCTGGCATCATTGCGGCAGCCGGTGGCAATGCACTGCCGCAGGCCTGGATAGACCAGCTGGCGGTGGGCGGCCGCCTGGTGGCGCCAGTGCACGCCCCAGGCGGGGGCAGCAAACAGGCGCTGGTGGTGGTGGACAAGACCGCGCGGGGCGTGCAGCACACGGTACTTGAGGCGGTTCAGTTCGTGCCTCTAAAATCAGGTATCGCTTGAAGGAAAAGACTTATGTTCGTTTGGCGTGATCGCAGGTTTCTTTTGGGTTGCATGCTGCTGGCAGGCGCCATGCTGGCCGGCTGCGGCTCCAGGTCGCTGAATTCGGCGCCGGTGGAAGACCGGGCCGCCGGCCTGGCCAAACCAGGCACCGCCATGGCCCCTGCCACGCCCGCCAGCGATGTGCCTGCCGCGCCTGTGGGCAAGCAGGCCCCTGGCGCCGAGAACGCCGGCAAGCCCGGCTACTACACCGTGAAGCCCGGGGACACCTTGATCCGCATCGGCCTGGACAATGGCCAGAACTTCAAGGACATCGCGCGCTGGAACAACATCGACAACCCCAACCAGCTGGAAGTGGGGCTGGTGCTGCGGGTGGCGCCGCCGGTGGCCGCGGCAGGTGCTGCGGTGGCCAAGCC
>JADMIO010800034.1_pt1 | contig 20520 bp, 15 predicted proteins | sample 8958161 | NCBI WGS metagenome assembly JADMIO01 (sample SAMN16585339, study PRJNA669376) | soil metagenome | isolation source: Crop rotation soil | place: USA: Cullars Rotation, Alabama | collected 2011 | reverse complement strand
CGCGACAACTTGTCCACGTGGAATTCTAAGCTTAGGATCCCAATGTGCTGGAAAGTCGCGCGATGGTCCACACCAGCAGCGACGCACTCGCGACGAACATGAGCCAGAGGCCGAATCCCAGCACTCCCAGTTTCCAGGCTTCACCGGGGTGAAGGCGTGCCCGCGCCGAGCCCACGCTCCAGAGCCCGTACCAACCGATCGTGAGCACAAGAAGCGCAAACGCGAGGCAGCACGAACCGCCGAACTTGTCCCTGCCCCGGAGGAACGGGTTCGCCGCACCGATTGACGCAAGTATCTGAAGAACCAGCGCGACATGAAGATGTGCGGGCAGCGGGAGCCGCCCCGCTCGCTCGAACAGCCGGACCGAGAGTGCAATCCCGCACTCGGGACACACCGCGCTTTGCAATCCGCGCAGGCTGTACCCGCACCCGGGACACGGCGCATCCCGCGCGGCCAGAAAGCTCCGCAGCGCCTCCGCATCAGCTTGATCGTGCGATTCGATCACACCGCCGGTCTCCGGCCCACCGCGCGTGCCCCGTCTCACATCACGACCGCCAGGAACCACGTCACGAACGCGCCGAGCAACGCCCACCCCGAGAGGACGATCATCGCACGCTGACCGCCGCTCCGCCGCCGAAACCAGACCCGTCCCCCTCGTCGGCACAAGAACAGCGCGGGGACCCCTTGAAGCAGGAGAATCATGACAGGAATCCCGTACACCGCGATCTGCTCATGGGGCGCCGGCGACCCGTGCTTTGCGGTGAAGACCAGCGCGACCGTCAGGCACACCGCGGCCGCGCCGACGGCGCTCAGGTGACCCGCCAGCGCCGCCAGGTACGCGCCGAGGCGCGGCTCGGCCATTCCGACCTGCAGGATGAGCACCTCGTTGCATTCCGGGCAGCGGTCGCGCGACAGGCCGCGGAGGCTGTACCCGCACGACGGGCAGGGCGCATCGCGGCTGACCAGGAACCGCGGGAGCAGGTCAGCCTCGACACCTTCAACGGGGTCGGCCATGGCCGGAGTCTACCGGCGGAAATCCCCTTCCCTTGACCCGCCCTCCCGCCCCTCCAAGACTGCCCTCTTTCCCGCACCCTGAAAGGACCCCTCCGTGGCCGAGCAGAAAGCAACCAACATCCACTGGCACGCCGGCAACTTCACGCGCGAGGAGCGCTGGAAGGACCTCAAGACGCGGGGCGCAACGGTCTGGTTCACGGGCCTCTCGGCCTCCGGCAAGTCCACGATCGCCTCGGCCCTCGAGCAGCACCTCGTGCACCAGGGCACGCACTGCTACCGGCTCGACGGCGACAACATCCGCTTCGGCCTCAACAAGAACCTGGGCTTCTCGGCCGACGACCGCGCCGAGAACATCCGGCGCATCGGCGAGGTCGCCAAGCTCTTCGCCGAATCGGGGTGCCTGGCGCTGACCAGCTTCATCAGCCCGTACCGCAAGGACCGCGATCTCTGCCGCGAGCTGCACGAGAAGGACAAGGCGGGGGCGATCACGTTCCTCGAAGTCTTCGTGGACTGTCCGATCGAGGTCTGCGAAAAGCGCGACCCCAAGGGCCTCTACAAGAAGGCCCGCGCGGGAGAGCTGAAGGGCTTCACGGGGATCGACGATCCCTACGAGGCGCCGGTGAAGCCGGAGCTGGTGCTCAAGCCCGAGACGATGAGCGTGGAGCAGAGCGTCCAGGCGGTGCTGGACCTGCTCAAGGCGCGGGGTGTGCTGACGCGCTGAGTTTCGCGCGGCTCCTACCCTTTCGCCCTCATGCTCACCAGCCTCGCCTGGCTCAATAAGTACCTCGACCGCCCCGTCACCGCCGACGAGGCCGAGCGCGCGCTCATGGAGGCGGGGTTCCCGATCGAGTCGCGCGAGGCGCTCCCCTCCGGGGATACGAAGCTCGACGTCGAGATCACCAGCAACCGCGGCGATTGCCTCTCGCACGTCGGCCTCGCGCGCGAAGTCGCGGCCAAGACCGGGCGGGCGCTCAGGCTCCCGGAGTTCAAGGACCCCGCGCCGACCGGCGGTGACATCGGCTCGCACGTCAAGCTCGACAATCAGCGACCCGAGGTCTGCGCCCTCTTCACGGCGCGCGCTGTCCGCGGCGTCAAGATCGGCCCCAGCCCCGCGTGGCTGTGCACGGCGCTCGAGTCCGTGGGCCAGCGCTCCATCAACAACGTCGTCGACGTCACCAACTTCATCTCCTTCGAGCTCGGCAACCCGTGCCACGTGTTCGACCTCGCGAAGCTGGACGGTCGATCGCTCGTCATTCGTTACGCGAAAGAGGGCGAGCCGCTCACCACGCTGGACGGCAAGAAGCGCACGCTGAAAGCAGACGAGCTCGTCGTCGCCGATGCGTCGCGCGCGCAGAGCCTCGCCGGCGTGATCGGCGGGCAGGATTCCGAGGTCTCCGGCTCGACCACCGACGTGGTCTTCGAGATGGCCACGTGGGACCCCGTCACCGTTCGCCGCGCGGCACGGCGCCTCGGCATACGCACCGACGCGTCGTACCGATTCGAGCGCACCGTCGATGCACGCACGATCGACAGCGCGGCTCGGCGCGCCGTGGCGCTTATCACGGAGGTCGCCGGCGGCAACGTCTGTGACGGCGTCCTCGCCCAGGGGAAACCACTCCCCGAGCCGCTGGCGATCCGCTTCCGCCCGTCGCGCTGCCGCGCCGTCGCGGGGATCGAGATCTCAACCGACGAGATCGTGAAGCACTTGCGCGCGGTCGGCGTGGAGGTCGAGCCGATCGGGCGCGCGAGCGAGGAACTCCGCTGCACCGTCCCCGCGTGGCGGCCCGACCTGTTCCGTGAGATCGATCTCGTCGAAGAGGTCGTCCGCCTCAAGGGCCTCGACGGGATCCCGGTGGCGCCGAAACTCCCGATCGCGATCGCACCCGCTCAGCCGCGGGAGAAGGCCGTTCGACAGCTCGGCGAGGTTCTCGCGGGGCTGGGGTTCTACGAGGCCGTGACGTTCAGTTTCCTGTCGCGCGAGCGTGCGGCGCCGTTCATGGTCCCCGGGTACAGGCTCATCGAGGTGGATGATGCGCGCCGTGCCGCGGAGCCGGCGCTGCGCCCGAGCGTCCTCCCCTCGCTGCTCGCCTGCCGGCGCGCCAATCAGGACCGGCGCAGCGCCGCGCCGGGCACGGTGCGCCTGTACGAGGCCGCGTCGATCTACGGCGAGGAGGACGCCCCCGCGGACGCCTCGTCACAGCGCGGCAAGACCGTCGAGCGCCGACACCTCGCCCTCCTCATGGACGTGCCCGGACTCAAGCCCGGAGCCGCGGAGAGCCAGACCGGACTCCGCCTCCTGCGCGGCACCGTCGAGGCGCTGGTGCGCGCGATGCGCGCCACGACCGACGGGCTCGAGTTCACGCCGATGGCCCCGCCTTGCCCGGCATTCGAGCCCGGCGCGCACGCGGGCGTGCTGCTCGACGGCCGGCCGCTCGGCTATGTGGCGCTCCTGAGCGCGAAACTGCTCGCCGAATCGGGGCTCGACGCTCCGGTGGTCGCGTCGGAGCTGAACCTCGACACGCTGGTCGAGGGGTACCCGCCCCGGGCGCGGATCGTCGCGCTCCCCGCGTTCCCGGCGATCGATCGCGACCTCTCCGTCACCGTCGCCGACTCGGTCGCGTGGGAGAGCGTGCGCCGGATCGTGGAAAAGAGCAGGCCGCAGCGGATGGAGAAGGTCGAGTTCGTCGGTACCTATCGCGGCAAGCAGACCGGCCCGGGCAAGAAGTCCGTCACCATGCGCCTGCACTTCCGCGACGAGGCCCGAACGCTCCGGCGCGAAGAGGTCGATCCGCAGATGGACAGCGTGATCGCGGCCCTGAAGTCCGAGATCGGCGCCGAGGTGCGGACGTCGTAGCTGCATGATCTTTCGTGAATAGTCACCGATCACGACCGGGTCTCCCCGGCGTACTATCCGCGTTCAGTGTTCCCGAGCTACGGAGGACGAGCGTGAAGACCGCCGTAAAGTCCAAGTCCGCCGCCCGCAAGCCCTCGGGCCCCAAGAAGACGGCCCGCAAGCACGCCGCGCGATTGAGCGGCAAGGTCGCCAAGCCGGCCGGCAAGCGCGCCATCAAGGGCGGCTCGAAGAGCGCCCGCGCGATGCCGAAGGTCTTCGAGGCCGGCGTCGCCACCGGCGAGCGTCCGCTCATCTACGTCAACGGCCAGATGCTCCCCAAGAGCAAGGCGATGGTCAGCGTCTACGACCACGGCCTGCTCTACGGCGACGGCGTCTTCGAGGGCATCCGCGTCTACAAGGGCAAGATCTTCAAGCTCAAGCAGCACATGGAGCGGCTCTACCGCTGCGCCGAGGCGATCCGCCTGACCATCCCGATCTCGGTCGAGGAGATGGTCGAGGTCCAGCGCCGCTGCGTGCGCGAGAACAACCTGTCGGACGCGTACATCCGCCTGGTCATCACCCGCGGCTACGGCACGCTCGGGCTCGACCCGCGCAAGTGCCCCGTCCCCGGCGTCATCTGCATCGCCGACCAGATCCATCTCTACCCGCCGGAGTTCTACGAGACCGGCATGGCGGTGGTCGTCGCCAAGCGCCCCAAGACCCCGATCCCGTGCCTCGACCCGCGCATCAAGACGCTGAACTACCTCAACAACATCCTCGCCAAGGTCGAGGCGATCGAGGCCGGGTGCCACGAGGCGATCATGCTCTCGACCGACGGCTGGGTCACCGAGTGCACGGGCGACAACCTCTTCATCATCAAGAACGGCGAGCTCTTCACGCCGCCCAGCGAGGTCGGACTGCTCGAGGGCGTCACGCGCCAGTTCGTGATCGACGACCTGAGCCGGCGCTGCGGCCTCAAGTGCACCGAGAAGATGATGCGGATCGAGGAGGTACTCTCCGCCGACGAGGTGTTCCTGACCGGCACCGCCGCGGAGATCATCGCCGTCACGTCGATCGACGACCGGGAGATCACCAGCGGCGAGGGCCCGATCACCAACCGGATGCGGATGAAGTTCCGCGAGATCGTGACCAGCGCGAACGTTCCCGAGGAATAGCCGACGAGGGATTACTCAGGAACTTCCCACGAGCAAGGCGACCTTGGCCTCGCTGCGCCAGTCCGCCGCGCGCACCGCGGGCACCGGCGCCACGTCACCCTCCACGCTCGTCGTGCGATGCGCCGCGGCGGTCAGGCGCTCGTAGCCCGATCCGATCGTGACCGGTGACGCGTCGGCGATCGGCCCGGGAAGATCGGCCGGCCCGCGCCCGGCCGTGCGGATCATCACGAACGCCCCGACACTCACCAGCATCACGCCGACGACGACCGCCGCGTTTCGAACCCGCCGCTGCGTGCGCCGGCGACCCACGGCCTTGAGGAACGCCGCCGGCGGCGCGGGGGCCGCGCCGGGCCGGGCGAGACCGTCGAGGCCGGACTCGATGGCGTTCTCGAATTCGTTGTTCATCTCAGTCATGGAGCACCTCCGCAGGAACCGCCGGCGCTGCGCGCCCCGACGCACCAAGGATCGCTCGCAGGAACTCTATCGCCGCGCGATGGCGCGCTGCCGCCGTGTTGCGGTTCATCGTCAGCGCCAGCGCGATCTGATCGAACGTGAGACCGCACAGGTGCTTGAGGGCCACGACCTCGCGCAACCGCCGCGGCAGCGAGTCCATCGCGTCCCGGAGCGAGGTTGACGAAACCTCCGGCGCGCCGCCGGAGGCAACCGCTCCGTCCGTGCGCCGCTCGCGAACGGCGCCCCGGCTTTGCATCCGGCCGCTCGACATCGACCCGTTCGGCAACGACGCCCGCCGCCCAAGTCGCCCCACCTTCGCCCGCTCGCGCCGCTCGGCGCGCAATGCGTTGAGCGCCTCGCGCCGCACCAGACTCGTCAACCACGCCGGCACGTCCTCGACCCCGCGGATGGTCGCACGGTCCAGCGCCACCACGCGGCAGAAGACCGACTGCACCACATCCTCCGCCGGCACGCGCGCTGGGACCACGGCGCCTGCGTAGGCGATCAGGCGCGGCGCATGCCGCTCCCACAGCAAACGCGCGGCGGCCTCGTGGCCGTCGCGCGTCCGGATCAGGAGTTGGCGGTCGTCGATCGTCATCCGCACTCACTTCTCGAGCGAAGCGATCGCCGCACGCACCGTCGCACGGAATTTCTTGGCCGACGCGAACGCCTTCTCCAGCGACGGGCACAGGACCGACGCCAGCGGTCCGAACTCACCGTTCTTCGTGCGCTTGCTCAGCGCCTTCAGCTTCGAAACGTCGCCGTCGACGTTCCAGGCGGTGTACGTCTCCTCGTACACCTTCTTTACCTTGGCCAGTTCGGACTTCAGCCCGGACTCGTCGAGCGCGCCGATCTGCTCCAGCGCCTTCTCCGCGTCCGGCCCGGGGCTGTTCAGTTCACGCAGGAGCCCGGCGATCTCGGCGCCCGAGGTCGGACCCTTGTACCTTCGCTCCAGGTACCCCGGGATCACTTCCCCCTCGAACGCCAGGGTCGCGCGGATGTTCATCGGGTCGGCGGTGTCGAGCGCCCGCAGAGCACCGACGAGTTCAGACCGGGCCGCGGGCGACAGCGTGCCGACCTTGACGAGCACATCGACCTCCTCGCACGCCGAGGTCGTCATCGCGATCCCGACCAGCGAGCTGATGAGCACCTTGTCGCCCGCGATGTGGCCGGACGTCCGCGCGATCGCCGCGAGGTACGCCGCCGCGCCGTCCGCGTTCCCCTGCGTCAGCCGCTGGTGCGCCGCAAGCCTCAGCAGCTTCGCGCCGTCCCGCGCCTTGCTCAGGTGCGGGAGCACCGCCATGAACCCGTCGTCGTACTTGACCTCAAAGTCGCAGCGCGCCACCTTGCTCGCGCGGGTGATCTCGTCGGCGACCGTGTACAGCGTATCCATCGCCGCGGCGTCCTTGTACGACGCGGGCAGGCTCGACACGTCGAGCGCGGCGCCGACATCCGCCCACTTGATCTCCATCAGCTTCTGGCTGATCGCCGGCGTGACCTGGTACCACGCGGGCCAGTACATAAGCGCGGCGTTGGGCTGGGCGACCTGCCGGGGCGCGGCGGGCAGGACGCTCTGCGCGAGCGCCGGGGCGCCCAGCACGAGCGCCGTTGCCAGAGCGGCAGCGTTGAGGAGCACACGGGCGTTGATGGCACGGGGCATGGAGAGATTCCTTTCGCGTGGTGCGGAGACTTCTACCGACATGACACCGGTCAAACGCTCCCGTGTGTGGATTCTCCGCGATTCCCTTGATTCTTCGCGTTATCCGGCCGCGCCGTACCGGCCCGCCGGCCCGCGAAGTTCGAGTAATCTGTCCCCATGCTCCCCCGCCTCCTCGGCACGGTCCTTCTCCTCATCGCCTCCAACACCTTCATGACCTTCGCGTGGTACTACCACGTCAAGCAGAAGACCTGGCCGCTCCTGGTCGCGATCGGCATCTCGTGGCTCATCGCCCTTCCCGAGTACATCCTTCAGGTCCCCGCCAACCGCATCGGGCACATCGATCACGGCGGCCCGCTGACGCTCCCGCAGCTCAAGATCATCCAGGAGGCCGTCACGCTCGCCGTGTTCACGCTGTTCACCGTGTTTATCGCGCACGAGCGGCCGCGCACCAACGACTACATCGCCTTCGCGCTCATCTTCGCGGCCGTCGTCGTCGCGATGCTCGGAAGGAGCCCCGCGCCGTGAGCTCGCCCCTGGCTAGCGAGACCGTCGGCGAAGCCTCCCCGCCCAAGTGGGTCCAGTGGTGCGGCATGGCCCTGGGCCCCCTGGTCTCGATCGCCGTGTACAACCTGATCCCCGAAGCGTCGGGGGGCGCCGGCCTCGCGCACGCGGGGCGCGTCGTCGCCGCGGTCGGCGCGCTTATGGCGGTGTGGTGGATCACCGAGGCGCTGCCGATGGAGGCAACGAGCCTCCTGCCCCTCGCGCTCTTCCCCGTCTTCGGCGCGACCACCATCGAGCAGTCCGCCGCGCCCTACGCCAGCAAGGAGATATTCCTCTTCATGGGCGGTTTCATGCTCGGCGCCGCGATGGAGCGCTGGGGGCTGCACAAGCGCATCGCCCTGGTCACGATGTCCCTGGTCGGGACCTCTCCCCTCATGCTCGTCGCCGGTCTCATGCTGGTCACCGGCCTCATCAGCATGTGGGTGAGCAACACCGCCACCACGGTCGTCATGCTCCCCATCGGCATGGGCGTCGTGAAGACCGCGATAGAAGGCGCCCGCGATGCCGGCCCCGACCCCGACGGCTCGCACTCCCGCGGGCTGCGCAACTTCGCGACCTGCGTCGTCCTGGGCATCGCCTACGCCGCCTCGATCGGCGGCGTGGGCACGCTCATCGGCACTCCGCCGAACACCTACTTCGCCGGCTTCTTCGAAAAATCGGTCGGCCGCACCTTCCCCTTCGACGCGTGGCTCTGGGTCGGCCTGCCGCTCCTGGGGCTCTTTCTCCCGCTGGCGTGGGTGATCCTCGCGGTGATCGTCTTCCCGGTGCGCGGCGCCAAGATCAGCGGCGCGCGCCGCCTCATCCGCGAGCAGCTCGACGCCCTCGGCCCGATGCGACCGACCGAGTGGGCCGTGCTGATCACGTTCCTGGCGTCGGCGGGCGCGTGGATCTCTCGCCCGCAGCTCTGCCGCGCGCTCGGGCTCGTGCGCACGGACGACAAGGGCGCCGAGGTGCTGCTCCTGAGCGACCCCGGCATCGCCATCACCGCCGCGCTCGTGCTCTTCATGCTCCCCGTGAGCCTGAAGGAACGGAAATTTGTCCTGGACTGGCCGACCGCGTCGCGCCTGCCGTGGGGCGTGCTTCTGCTCTTCGGCGGCGGCATTTCGCTGGCCGACGCGATGACGTCGTCCGGCTGCAACGTCTACATCGGGTCGATGTTCTCGGCGCTCGAGGGCCTGCCGACGTGGGTGATGATCCTCGCCATCGCCACGACCGTCTGCTTCGTCAGCGAGCTGGCGAGCAACATCGCCGTGGTCGCCGCGATGCTCCCGGTGATGCGCGCGGTCGAACTGAAACTGAACCTGACGCCCGGCACGCTCCTGATCCCGACGACCCTCGCCGCCAGCTGCGGCTTCATGCTCCCGGTCGCGACCGCCCCCAACGCGCTCGCGTTCGCGACCGGTCACGCGTCGATGCGCTCGATGCTGCGCGCGGGGATCCTGCTCGATCTCCTGGGCATCGGCCTTATCACGATCATCACGGTCACGCTGGGGGCGCGGGCGCTGACGCCGTAGTCTCGCCCGCCGGCTCGGCGCCGGGCGTGATCGCCGGGCTCGCGTCCGGCTTTTCCAGCGCCTCGCGCAGCTCCTGAGCCAGCCGCGCCGCCAGCCCGGGGTCCTGCGACACCGGCACCGCGTACGTCGGCCACATGCCGCGCTCGCGCAGGGTCGGGTTGTACGCCTGCGACCCCTGGCGCACGGCGCGCGTCGGCACGCGCCGGTCCGGCCTCTCGACGCGATCGATCACGACCTCGAATCGGCACGCCATCGCGCCCGGGAACGATCGAAGGTCGACCGTCCGCGCGCCATCGTTACCGGCGCTCTCGCTCCCGCGCGGCTCGAAAGTCACGCGCACCCGCCGCTGCTGCACGTTGAACGTGTCGTCCAGCTCCTGCGAGGTCGTGCTCTGATCGGTGTCCCACGGCGTGAGAATCCCGGAACTCTGCTTGGGGAAGCTCGCGATGACCCCGGCCGCGCCGTCCACGCGGTCGATCGCAAAGCGATGATGGCGCACCACGTCCCGCGCCGCATCGAACGCCCGCGCGTAGGAGCCCGGCGCGATCTCGACCTCCGCCGACTCCGGCACGCTCGCGCACGCGCCGGCGAACAGCGCCGCGCCAAGGACCGTGATGAGGGACGTGCACCGCAAAATCACGCACCCAGCATAGCGGCCCGCGTCCGGGCACGCGGCTCACGTGGGGTGGCACGCCCAGCAAGTTCGCCCGCTCGGGGGCGAACGCGTCGGGCGTGCCCGGGCGTCCCCACGCGTCCATGATCGCCGTCCGTACACCGGCACGCCCGACTCGTCCGGCTGCGCGGATGGACCTCGCCGGGCGTGCCACGCGCGCCGGTCATGATCGCGCGTTCGGTGCCGCGCCGACAATGCGCTCCCACGCCGCGCGCACGTGCCGCTCCTGCGTCGCCGCCGCGCCGATCGCCATGCGCAGCACGAGCCGACCCGCGAGCGGGTGCCTCGCGCCCGACCGCGCCTCCGCGACCTTCGGCAGCACCGTGTGCGTCAGGTAGATGTCGCCGCTCAGGTTCAAGCGCTGCATCAGGTCCTTGTTGATCCGGTCGCTCTCTTCTCCCTCGCCCTTCCACCGGAAGCACACGAGGTTCATCGTGCGCGCCACGACGATCTCGAAGCGCGGATCGGACCTCACCAGAGACTCGAACACTTCCGCCAGGCGCACGTGCTCGCGGATGTACGCCCGAAGTCCCTCGACGCCGTAGTGCCGGATCACGAACCACAACTTCAGCGCACGGAAGCGCCGCCCCAGCGGGATCTGCCAGTCGCGGTAGTCGATCACCTTGCCCGTCTCGGTCGCCGCATTGCGCAGATATTCCGGCGTAATCGACAGCGCGTTCACGATCGCCGCGCGGTCGCGCGTCCAGAAGCAGTTACAGTCGAAGTTCGTGAGGAGCCACTTGTGCGGGTTGAACGCGAAGGAGTCCGCGGATTCCACGCCGCGCAGCATGCCGCGGAACTCGGGGCACACGCACACCGCCCCCGCGTGCGCGGCATCAACGTGAAGCCAGGGCGCTCCGGCCGCGCCGGCACCGGCCCGCCCCATCGAAGCGGCAATTTCATCCACCGGATCGATCGCGGTGGTCCCCGTCGTCCCCACCGTCGCGCACACAAAGAACGGCACGCGCCCCGCGGCACGATCCTGGTTCATGGCCTCTTCGAGAAGGTCCGCCCGCATCCCCAGCCGGTCGTCCACGTCGATCAGCCGCACGCGCTCGCGATCGTCCGGCCCGCGCGCGATCCCCGTGATCATCGCCGCCTTGATCACCGAAGAGTGCGCCTGCGTGGACGTGTACACCACCAGTTCCGCGCGGCCCCCGTCCGCACGTCCTCGCTCCCCCGCGCCCCGCGGGGGAGATGTCCGAGTCCGCGAGGACAGAGGGGGCTCTTCCCCCCCCATCGCCCCAAACGCCCGCTCCCTCGCCGCGATCATCGCCACCAGCGTCGCCTCGCTCGCCGTCCCCTCGATCACTCCCCCACCGCGCGGCGACGTGGACAGAAAGGTCCCCGGCAGCCCGATCATCCCGCCCATCCAATCGAGCATCCGCGTCTCGAGCTCCGTGCACGCCGGGCTCGTCGCCCACAGCATCCCCTGCACGCCAAGCCCCGCGCTCAAGAGTTCGGCGAGCACGCCTGGCCCGCTCGAATTGGCCGGAAAATACGCGAAGAAGTTCGGCGACTGCCAGTGCGTGATCCCGGGAAGGATCACGGACTCCAGGTCGCGGAAGATCGCATCCCACGCCCCGCTCTCCGCGTGCTCCGGCGGATTCGCGGGCAGATTGCTGAGAATCTCTTCTGGCTTCACCTGCGACAACACGGGGAACGACTCGACTCGCGACCAGTAGTCCGCGATCCAGTCGATCATCCGGTGGCCGATTCGCCGAAATTCCTCGCCCGACATGTGCGGCGTAGACATGCCGCGATTATCGCACGGCACCTCCACCGGCGGAAACAGCCACGGAATGAACTCAGAGAAATCAGAGCAGAACGGAGGAACTTAGAGAAAAACCGTTGGAGGGCCCGCTCAAACCGCTGTCCATCACTCTCCCAGCGTCTCTCTGCGTTCCTCTGACGACATCTGATACCTCTAAGTTCCGGCTCTTACTCCGGCAACTTCTCCAACTCCCTCTCCACCCGCTCCACCAGCCGCGCCACCGTCCCCGGCCCGAAATCAAACTTCAATCCCGCCGCCTCGAACAACTCCGGCAGCGGCCGGCTCCCGCCGAGGGAGAGCGCTCGCTTGTACAACTCCACCGCCTTCTTCTCCCCCTGCTCGAGCCCGATCAGCCACAGCCCCAGCGCCCCCAGCTGCGCGATCCCGTACTCGATGTAGTAGAACGGGTAGTCGAAGATGTGCTTCTGCCGGTGCCAGTAGTTCGCCCGCACCTCCTCGAGCCCCGACCAGTCCACCGCGTGCCCGAACCGCGCATCGAGCGTCAGCCAGAACGCCCGGCGCTCCTCGAGCGAGTGCCCGGGGTTCCCGTACACCCAGTGCTGGAACGCGTCGATCGTCGCGATCCACGGCAGGAGCACCACGCTGCGCTCGATCTGGTGCCGGCGCGCCCGCGCCAGCTCCACCTCGTCCTTGTAGTACGCGCCCGCATCGCCCCAGTGCCCCAGCGTGAGCAGCTCCATGCTCATGCTCGCCACCTCGGCGAACTCCATCGGCGCCGAGCGGTACGACAGCAGCGGCTCGTCGATGCACAGCATCGAGTGGAAGGCGTGGCCCGCCTCGTGCAGCATCGTCGAGACGTCCCCCTGCATCCCCGCGGCGTTCATGAAGATGAAAGGCCGGCGCGACCGGTCGAGCATGTACTGGTACCCGCCCGGCGCCTTGCCCTTGCGGCTGTCGAGGTCCAGGCACTCGCCGTCCACCGGCCCGCGGGCGTTGCGCCCGTCGCCGAGCGCGCGGAACATCTCGCCCAGGCCCGGGTCCAGACGGTCGAACACCACCCGCGACTTGTCCACGAGTTCCGCGCCGCCGCTGAACGGCCGCAGCGGCGCCCGCCCCTTGATGTCCACCGCCAGGTCCCACGGGCGCAGCGCCTCCAGGTTCAGGGCCCGCTTCCGCTGCGCGTCCAGCCTGCGGATCAGCGGCACGACGACCTTCTCGCACGCCGCGTGGAAGTCGAAGCACTCCTTCGGCCCGTAATCGAACCGGTGCTTGCTCTTGAACGCATACGCGGTGTAGTCCCCGAACCCCGCGTTGAGCGCCACCCTCTGCCGCAGGCCGATCATCTCGTCGTAGATCGCGTCGATCGCCCCGCGGTCGCGCAGCCGGCGCTCGGTCACCGCGCGCCACGCCCCCTCGCGCACCGCGCGGTCGGTGCTCTCCCCGTACCGCGCCATCTGCGGGAATGTCTGCTCGCGCCCGTCGAAGTTCACGGTCATCGAGCCCACGGTCTGATCGAACTTCTGCGCCAGGAGCGTCAGCTCGGTCTCGATCGGCACGTTCTCCGGCCGGAAGAGCGCCACGTCGGCCTCGGTGTCGCGCGCCAGGACGCGGAACCGCGCCCCGCGCTCGGGCGCCTCGACCAGCCGGTGCTCTCTCGTGAGCGCCGCCTGGCGCTTGTCCAGCTCGAACGACACGGGCTTGTACTTCGGCGGCACGTCCGTGACGTACGCGCTGTACGCGCCCTGCGTCGCGGCGTCTTCCGTGCGGCACGTCATCGCGATGTAGAGCAGCGCCCGCGCCTCGCTGCACGCCGCGTCGAGCTCCGATCGGTCGATGAGCCACCGCTCCAGCTCGGCGCGGCTCGGCACCGGCCGTCTCAAGAGCGCCGTCATCAACGGCTCGATCTGCTCCCACCTCGTTCCGTCGAATCCTTCGGGAACGAACGGAGCGGGCCTGGGCCGGGCGGTCGGGGTCGCGGTCATGCGGTCCTCCGTGATCCGCGATGGTAGCCGGAAGGTCCGCGCGCACGAAAAAAGGCCCCGCGCGGGGCCTCCGTGAATCCGGGCCGTGCCGGACGTCAGTTCTTCCGCGCCGGGCGCTTGGGCGCGACACGCTTGGTGCTCTGCGCCGACGCCACGGGCTTGGACATCGGGCGCGCCTCGTGCTCCACCGCCGGCCCCTCCCCGGGGCGCACGGCGACCGATCCCGCGCGCAGCGTGGGCGATCCGAACGACCGGCGCATCGAGAACCCGTTGCGGAGTTCCGACGGCGGGATGGGCGTGATCTTCTTCCGCTCGACCGCCGGCGCACTGCGCGCCGGTGCTCCGGCGTTCTCATCGGTCGGTGCCGCGCCGGCCCCGTCCGCCGTCGCGCCCGCTCGCGCGACCGCCCCGCCGTCGCGCGGCGCCGCGCTCTCGGTCGTCGTCACGTTGCCGTTCGGCTCGGTCCGCGTGGCCTCTCGCGTCACCGTGCTCCCGTCCTTGGTGACCGTGCCCTCGCGCTGGACCACCCTGCCGTCCGGGAGTGTCGTCTCGCCCTCGTACGTCACCGTGTCCCCGTCGCGTGTCCACGTGTCCTGCGATGCGACCGTCTTCCCGTCGGGCATGGTCGTGGTGCTCTCGCGCGTCACGGTGTTTCCATCATTCGTCACCGTGCTCTCGCGCTCGATCACCTTCCCGTCGGGCAGCGTCGTCGTCCCCTCGCGCGTCGCCTTCTTTCCGTCGCGGATCCACGTGCCCTGCGACGTAACCGTCTTGCCGCCGGGGATCGTCGTGGTGCTCTCGCGCGTCACGGTGTTTTCAGCCTTCGTCACCGTGCTCTCGCGCTCGACCACGCGCCCGTCGGGCAGCGTCGTCGATCCCTCGTGCGCCCCCGCGTTCCCGTCGCTCACCTTCTCACGTTCCCCCTCGCTCACCCAGGTATCGAGGCTGACGGTCGTGTTGGCCATGATGCCCGTGCGGGTCGATTCGCGCGTGACGGTCGTGCCGTCCTTGACCGGCGTCGGGGTCCGTTCGATCGCCGAGCCGGCGGCGACCGTGGTCGTGCCCTGGCCCGTCGCGGTATCCCCGGCCTGTGCCCGGGCCGCCTGAGCCGTCGCCTGCCCACCCTGGGCCGCGACGCGCGTGGGCACGCGCGACAGTGCGAACGCACGCCAGCCCGTCTGCGCATGGACGATTTGAGCCAGAGCGCCCGGAACGGCGACGGCGATTATCAGGCGGCACGTTCGCTTCATGTTCATCCCTCCCACAAGGTCTCGACAAAGCGACATCGGACAAACCGCCGTACTCGGTGGGCCATTACCCGGGCGGGCGCCGACACGCACGCCGCGGTAACGCCCGCACCGCCCGGGCAAACCCGTCCGGTCCGATCATGCGCCCCCGGTTCCCCGATGGCGGTGCGATCCGGTACGCTCGTGGGATGGACGCACAGGCCCCGGGCCGAGCGCCCGCCTCCCCACCCGTCCCGGTCGCGCCAGCCGAGCGCATCGGCGCCATCGACGCCGCGCGCGGCTTCGCCCTTCTGGGCATCTTCTTCGTCAACATCATCACCTTCGCCGAACCCTTCGGCCGGCTCCTGGAGTTCTCGCCCGGCGACACGTCGCCCCCCGACCGCGCCGCCTTCTACTTCGTGAAGACCGTCTGCGAGGGGAAGTTCTACCCGCTCTTCTCGACCCTCTTCGGCGCGGGCATGACGATCCAGATGCTCCGCGCGCGGCGCGATCCCCGCCCCTACTGGCCGCGCGGCCTGCGCCGGCTCGCGGTCCTCGGTGCGCTCGGCCTCTGCCACGCGCTCTTCCTCTGGTACGGCGACATCCTCTTCATTTACGCCGTGATGGGCCTGCTCCTGCTCGCGACCCTGCGCGCGAGCCCCAAGGTGCTCGCCATCCTGGGCACGGTCATCGTCGTCTTCTCGGTGGTCATCTCGACGGGCTTCACGCTCCTGACCGCGGCGCACCCCCCTGAAGCACACGCGTCGCCCACGCCGGCGCCCGCGGAATCGCCAGTTCCCGGTGGGTCCGACACTCCCGCCGCGCCGACCGATGAGGAAGCCAGGACTCGCGCCACGCTCGATTCGCTCACCGGCCCTCCCTTCCAGCGCCTCCTCAGGTCCTTCGAACACGAAGCGCTCTTCAAGGATGCCGAACGCCGCGCCATCAACCCCATGACCCACCCCGTCTGGCTCGACGCCGAGACCGAGGCCTACCGGCGCGGCCCGTACACCGAGGCGATGAAGTTCCGCGCCGGGTCCTGGGCCATCGTCCTCCTCGTCACGCTCCTGGGATTCGGCTGGACGATCGTCGGCATGTTCTTCATCGGCGCGGCGCTCGTGAAGTGGGACGCCTTCGCGCCCCACCGCCTCCACTGGCACACGCGCTTCGCCGCCATCGGCCTCGGCCTCGGCCTGCCCCTGAGCGCGCTCTCGACCGCCGCGCCGACGATCTGGGGATTCTCGCCGCTCATGATCGCGACCTTCGTTCCGTTGCAGGTGATCTCGGGCCCGATGGTGGCGCTCGGCTACCTCGGCGCGATCCGCGTCCTGGTCGCGCGCGGCGTCGCGCCCTCGCTCTTCGGCGCGCTGGCCGCCGCGGGCCGCATGGCCCTCACCGTCTACCTGCTCGAGACCACGTTCTCGACGCTCGTCTTCTACCACTACGGCCTGGGCTGGTTCGGCACGCTCTCGCGCGTCCAAGGCATGGCCCTGGTGGTGGCGATCTACATCTGCCTCGTGGTCTTCAGCGTCGAGTGGCTCCGGCACTTCCGCTTCGGCCCGATGGAGTGGCTCTGGCGAAGCCTGACCTACCTGCGCCCGCAGCCCATGCGGCGCAGGCAACACGCCGCCGAAGACTGACCGTCCCGCGATCGCCCCGGATCGCCGGACCCGATCGGTATACTGCGCCTCATGGGTGGGCGAAGCGGAGAAACCTACGGCACCGCGCCGTCGCTCCCGGAACGCATCGGGTCGTACTCCGTCGAGGGGCGCCTGGGGCGCGGCGGGATGGGCGAGGTCTACCTCGGCTTTGACCCCAAGCTCCGCCGGCGCGTCGCGATCAAGGCCGTCTCGCGCGACGTCGCCGACGACCCCGACCGCCAGCGCCGCCTGCGGCGCGAGGCCGAGATCCTCGCCTCCTTCAACCACCCCAACATCGCGCTCATCTACGGCCTCGAAATCGAGGAGTCAGGCGCGGCGTACCTCATCATGGAGTACGTCCCCGGGCGCACGCTGCGCGACGTGCTGCGCGAGGACGGGCTCACGTACGAGCGCGCCCTGGAGCTCTGCACAGTCATCGCACGCACCATGGAGATGGTGCACAACCGCGGCATCATCCACCGCGATCTCAAGCCCGCGAACGTGCACATCACCCCCGACGGACAGGTGAAGGTGCTGGACTTCGGCCTCGCGGTCGCGTCGGGCGCGCCCTCGCCGGGCCCCTCCGACGCGACCACCGCCACGCACGAGCCCTCCGCGCTCTCGCACATCGTGCAGGGAGGCACGCCCGGCTACATGAGCCCCGAGCAGGTCCGCGAGCAGCCGGTCGACCAGCGCACCGACGTCTTCAGCTTCGGCTGTGTCCTCTACGAGTGCCTCACGGGCCGGCGCGCGTTCCACGGCTCTTCGCGCAGCGACCTGGCCCGGGCGGTGCTGGAGGATGAACCGGAATGGGACGCGTTGCCGCGCAAGCTGCCCGAGGGGACCGCCGCCGCCTTGCGACGGTGCCTCGAGCGTGACCTGTCCAGGCGCGCCCAGCGGCTCGGCGAGGTGCGCGCGGCGCTGGACGACGCGATCGTCGCCTTGCGCGCTCCCGCGGCGCCCGTCCTCCGCGAACCGAACCCGACAAATCTTCCCACCCTGCTCACCCCGTTGGTCGGGCGGCACGACGACATCGGCGCCATTGCCCTGTTATTCCTGGAATCACGGCTCGTAACGCTCACGGGCGCGGGCGGCTGCGGAAAGACGCGCCTGGCGATCCGGGCCGGCGAGTGCGCCCTCCCGGAGCGCCCCGGCGGGGTGTGGCTCGTCGAGCTCGCCGGTGTTTCCAACCCGGAGGCCCTGGAGGCCAGCGTCGGCGCCGCCCTGGGCGTCGAGCCGGGCGAGGCGGTCGCGAAGCTCCGCTCACTCCTGGTTCGCGGCATGGCGCTGATGGTGCTGGACAATTGCGAGCATCTCATCGCCCCGTGCCGCGCACTCGCCGACCGCCTGCTGCGCGCGTGCCCCGGCCTGCACGTGCTGGCGACCAGCCAGTCGCCGCTGGGCGTGGCCGGGGAGGCCGTGTTCATCGTGCCTTCGCTCGACGTGCCCGGCTCCGACGAGCCCGACGACGCGGGCGAGGTCGGTCAGTACGACTCGGTCAAGCTGTTCGTGCAGCGCGCACGCCTCTCCAACCCGCGATTCCAGCTGACCAACCAGAACGCACGCGCCGTGGCGAACATCTGCCGCCGGCTCGACGGGGTGCCGCTCGCGATCGAACTGGCGGCCGCGCGGGCGAGGCTCCTCACGCCCGCGCAGATCGAAGAGCACCTCCACGACATGTTCAAGCTGCTGACCGGCGGGACCGATGCCGCGCTCGAGCGTCACCGCACGCTGCGCGCGGCCATGGACTGGAGTTTCGGGCTCCTGGCCGACGACGAGAAGGAAATGATCCGTGCGCTCTCGGTCTTCGCCGGGGGATGGACCCTCGCCGGCGCGATCGCGGTCTGTTCCGAGCACCCCGACGAGTACCGCACCATCGACCTGCTCGACCGCCTGGTGTCCAAGTCGCTGGTGACGCGCGAAGAGCACGACGGCGCGCCGCGCTTCCGCCTGCTGGAGCCGATCCGGCAGCACGCGCGTCGCTGCGCCGGGCGCGTGCACCACGCGGATTTCTCGTACCGTCACTGCAACTACTTCGCGCGCCTGCTGGACGACGCCCAGGCCCGCTTCTCGGTCAGCGACGATCTCGCCGTCCTCTCGACGCTCCGGCGCGAGAAGGACAACTTTCTCGAGGCGCAGCGCTACGCCTTCCAGACGGGGATGCGCACCGCGCTCGACCTGACCGGCTCGCTCCGGCGCGTGTGGCCGCTGCTGGTCCCCGGGTGGAAGCCCGAGCGCCGCGAAGGCGCGCGGCCCGCACCGGATCAGTGAGCCTCGGTCACGCGCATCACTTCCTGCACCGTCGTGACCCCCTTGGCCACCTTCCGCATCCCGTCCTGGCGCAGCGTCACCATCCCGCGCTCGATGCACATGCGCCGGAACTCCGCCACGTTGGGGTTCCTCGCGATGATGTCGCGCAGCTGGTCGTCCACCACCAGCAGCTCGTAGATGCCCACGCGCCCCGAGTACCCCGTGTGGCGGCACCGCTCGCACCCCTTGGGCACGAACACCTGGTCCGCGTCGCACCCCTGCATCGTCAGGAACTCCGCCAGCTCCTCGCTCGGCTTCTCCTGCCCGCGGCAGTGGGTGCACAGCTTGCGGATCAGCCGCTGCGCCAGCACCGAGTTCACCGCGGCGCCCACCAGGAACGGCTCGAGCCCGATGTTCACCAGGCGCGTGATCGACGCCGGCGCGTCGTTGGTGTGCAGCGTCGAGAGCACCAGGTGGCCCGTGAGCGCGGCCTGCACCGCGATGTGCGCGGTCTCCTGGTCGCGGATCTCGCCCAGCATGATCACGTCGGGGTCCTGACGCAGCAGCGCCCGCAGCGCCGTCGCGAACGTCATCCCGATCTTCTCGTGCATCTGCGTCTGCGTGATCCCGTCGAGGTGATACTCGACCGGGTCCTCGACCGTCGAGACGTTCATCGTCGTCTTGTCGAGCTGCCGCAGCGACGCGTACAGCGTCGTCGTCTTTCCCGAGCCCGTCGGACCGGTCACCAGGATGATCCCGTGCGGCGCGTCGATCTGCTTTTTCCAGATCTCGAACGTCGTCGGGTCGAAGCCCAGCCCGTCGAGCTCCACGTTGATCGACCGCGTATCGAGAATACGCATCACCGTCTTCTCGCCGTAGTTGTTCGGCAGAGTCGACATGCGCAGGTCGAGCTTGCGGCCCGCCACCGTGCAGCGGATGCGCCCGTCCTGCGGGATGCGCCGCTCGGAAATATCGAGGTTCCCCATGATCTTCAGGCGGCTGGTGATCGCCGCCGACATCGACGCCGGCGGGTTCATCGCCGAGAACAGCTCGCCGTCGATGCGGAAGCGCACCGTCAGCTTCTTCTCGCCCGGCTCGATGTGGATGTCGCTGGCCCCGTCCTTCACCGCCTGCTGGATGATGTAGTTCACGTAGCGGATGACCGGGCTTTCGCCGGCCTGCTTCTCGAGGTCGACCTCGGCGTTGTGCGCCTTCTCGACCTGCACGTCGCTCTCGTCCACCTCCGACAGGATCGACGTGAGGTCCACGTCCTCCTGCGCCGGCTTCTCGTCCCCGCCGACGATCTCCAGCACGCCCTTGATGTCGAACGACGTCGTCAGCACCATCTTTACCGCCGCGACGCCCAGGCGGCTCTTGATCTCGTCGGTCAGGAACACGTCGTCGTGCCGTACGCCGGCGATCACCACGCGCGACCCCTCGGTCCGCAGCGGCACGATCTGCCGGTCCTTGCAGAAGTCCACGCCCAGGCGCTGCGTCAGCTTGCCGTCGAAGCCCCCGTCGATCCCCTTGGTGAGGTCGATCCGCTCGAACGGCACGTTGGCCGACTCGGCCACCGCCTGCTGCACCAGCGCCTCGTCGCAGCCCTGCTCGACCAGCACGTCCGCCAGCCGCCGCCCCGGTGACTGCTTGACCACGTGCTGCGCCGTGTTGATCTTGTCCGCCGGGACGATGCCCCGCATCTGCAGGATCGTCACCAGCTCGGTCGTCCGGGCCAGCCCGTTGGCCTCGGGCTGATAGATCTGCCGCACGCCCGGCGCGGGCCCGGCCTGTGCGGGCGGGAAAG
>JADMIO011367196.1_pt1 | contig 20521 bp, 17 predicted proteins | sample 8958161 | NCBI WGS metagenome assembly JADMIO01 (sample SAMN16585339, study PRJNA669376) | soil metagenome | isolation source: Crop rotation soil | place: USA: Cullars Rotation, Alabama | collected 2011 | reverse complement strand
GACAACTTGTCCACGTGGAATTCTAAGCTTAGGATCCCAATGTGCTGGAAAGGTGCCGAAGATCGGGTCGACGCCGCAATAATCAGAGACGTCATAGCCGAAATCGAGCATCGGCGAGGTGAAGAAGGGCGACAGCCAGATCGCGTCGACACCCAGGCTCGCGACATGGTCGAGGTGCGCGGTAATGCCCGGCAGGTCGCCGACCCCGTCGCCGTTGGTGTCCGCGAAACTGCGCGGATAGATCTGATAGATCGCTGCCCCGCGCCACCATTCGTGCGCGGTCTGGACGGCAGGCAAGCGGGCAACGTCGTTCACTGGGCCTCGCAGATGATGAAGTCGAGAGGAGCGAGGCTGACCTTGAGGCTGCCCGGCGCGGTAGCTTTGGCTTCGCAGGCGCCGTGGAGCGCGGTGAAAGCGGTGGAGGCGTCGTCGACCAGCACGTTGGCGGTCAGCGGTGCGGTCGAGGTGTTGAACGCGATCAGGATTTCCTTGCCGTTGTCGGGGTCAAACCGCGACACGGCGAACAGGCCCGGCTTGTCGCCCCAGGCGCGCGGCACCTGGCGCCCGCGAGTAAGCGCATGGTGGCTGGTGCGGATGCGCGCGAGTTCGGCGATCGTCTTGAAGATCGGATTGTCGGTGCCGAAGCTGGGCGTGGCGGTCGTCTTCGTCGTGCCGAGCAGTTTCTCGTCATTATAGACCGCGACCTTGCTGGCGAACATGTCCTCGCGCGCCAGCTGGTCGTTGCCCTTGCTGACGAAGCCCTGTTCGTCGCCATAATAGATCGTCGGCACGCCGCGCAGCGTCAGCAGCATGGCGTGGCCGAGGATGACGCGCTTCAGCACTTCGTCGTCGCTCGCCTGGGGCATGCCTGCCTTCACGAACATCGAGAACCGGCCCATGTCGTGATTGCCGAGGAACGTCGGCAGCGTCCGCGCGGTCGCCTCGCCATCGGCATAAGCCGGATCGCCGAAGAACATGTGGAACAGCTCGCTGGTCGGTGCTCCCCGCGCGACCGTATCCGCCACTGCACGCTCGAACGCGAAGTCGAGCACCGCGGGCAATTTGTCGACGCGGGTGTGTGCGGCAAGGCGTGCGACATCGAGATCGCCAGTGAAGACTTCCCCGAAGATGTGGAAATTGGGAATGCCCCTGGCCTTGGCGCGCGCCAGCATCGCCGGCACGAACGCTTGCCAGAAGGCGGGGTCGACATGCTGCGCGGTATCGATGCGGTATCCGTCGATTCCGAAATCGTCGATCCACTTGCCGTAAATGTCGATCATCCCCGCGATCACGCGGGGATTCTCGGTCATCAGATCGTCGAGTCCGCCGAAATCGCCGAGCAGCGAATCCTCGGTCGAGAAGGTCGAGTCACCGCGATTGTGATAGTAGATCGGGTCGTTGAGCCAGGCCGGCACCTTGGCCTTCTCCTCGTCCTTTGGCAGATAGGGTGTATAGGCCCAGGTCGGGTCGGTCAGCTTGGCGAAATTCTCCGGCGTCTCGACGCTATCGCCGAGGAAACCGGGGTTGATCGCGGGGCCGTTCACGCCACCCTTACGCGTGTACGGATAGTCGGCGCGGGTGCGATAGGCGCAGGGCTTGTCCGCCTCGCACTCGCGATATTTGATCACGTCCGCGGTGTGGTTGGCGATGATGTCCATATAGACCTTCATCCCGCGGGCATGCGCCGCATCGACCAGCGCCTTGAAGTCGGCATTGGTGCCGAAATGCGGATCGACCTGGGTGAAGTCGGTGATCCAATAGCCGTGATAGCCTGCGGTCTCGTTGCCCTTGGACCCCTGGACCGCCTTGTTCTTGAAGATCGGTCCGACCCAGAGCGCGGTCGCGCCCAGCGCCTGGATATAGTCGATCCGCTTGAGCAGGCCCTTGAGGTCGCCGCCATGGTAGAAACCCTTGGCGGTCGGATCGAAGCCGGTGACCAGCCGATCGCCCTTGAGCTTGCCGGTATCGTTCTTCGGATCGCCATTCTCGAACCGGTCGGGCAGGACGAAATAGATCACTTCGTCCTCGGGCAAACGGTCGCGATAGCTGGCGGCCTGCACCGATGCCGGGGCAGGGGCGGGTGACGCCAGCGCCGGTTGCGCGAGTGCGGTCGCGAGCAAAGCGGCGAGTAGCGAGCGGCGGATCATGCGTGTTTCTCCAGAGCGTCGCCCGCCATTGCGGTGACGAAATCGCGGTGGCCGGGCAGCGTCTCAGCCTTGGCGCGATAGGATTTGGCGAGCGTGTCGAGGAACGGGCCGACATCCTGCCCGGGGACATTGTCGGCGAGCGGCGACCAGCTTTGCGGCACGATGCCCTGGCCGATCATCACCTGACCCCAGCTGTCGTCGAGGAACAGCTCGTCCTCCTCACGCACGAACGCGCCGGCTTCGCGGAACAAGGCGATCTTCTCCGCCAGCGTCGCGGGCAGCTCGATCGCGCGGCAATGATCCCAGAACGGCTCGCCGGTGCGGTCGTTGGCGACATAGTGCAGGACGATGAAATCGCGGATGCGTTGCCACTCGATCACCGACAGGCGGTTGAAAGCGGCGCGCGCGGCGGAGATGTCCGACAAATCGCCCGACAGCAAGGTGAGCAGGCGCGCCAGCCCCGACTGGACGAGATGGATGCTGGTCGATTCGAGCGGTTCCATGAACCCCGCGGCGAGTCCGATCGCGACGCAATTGTGCGACCAGAAATCCTCGCGATGCCCGCTGGTGAAGCGGATCGGGCGCGGGTCGGCGAGCGGCTTGCCCTCGACATGGGCTAGCAGCAGGTCGCTCGCCTGGTCGACCGACATGAACTCGGAGCAGAAGACATGGCCGTTGCCGGTGCGATGCTGCAGCGGGATACGCCATTGCCATCCGGCGGGGCGCGCCATCGACTGGGTATAAGGGCGCAGCTCCGGACGCGCCTCACTCGGCACCGCGAGCGCGGTGTCGCAGGGCAGGAAATTGCGCCAGTCGACGAACGGGACGCCGAGCGCGTCGCCGAGCAGCAAGCTGCGGAATCCGGTGCAATCGATGAAGAACGAGCCCGCGATCTCACGGTCGCGGTCGAGCCTGAGCGCGCTGATGTCGCCCGTTTCACCGTCGCGCTCGACTGTTTCGATCAGTCCTTCGACCCGCCGCACGCCCCGTTCCTCGGCATAGTCGCGCAGCATTGCCGCGAACAGCGCGGCGTCGAAATGATAGGCATAGGCAAGCTCGGTCGGTTTGCCGTCGCGCCCGTCGGTCGTGGCGAACCGGCCGAGCCGGGCGGTGGCGACATTGTAGCTGTAATCGCCATAATCGCCCGCGACGCCGAGATTCCGGCCGCGCAGCCAGAGCTGGCGGAACGGGATTAACCCGACCCCGCGTCCAACCTGGCCGAAACTGTGGATATAACGATGGCCCGGACGCAGCCAGTCGCTGAACTCGATCCCCAGCTTGAAGGTGGCGTTGGTCCGCCGCACGAACTCGGCCTGGTCGAGACCCAGGCCGATGATCAGATTGTGGATCTGCGGGATCGTCGCTTCGCCAACGCCAACCGTGCCGATCGCGTCGGATTCGACCAGCGTGATGGAGGCGCGATTGCCGAGGAAACGCGCGAGGATGGCGGCGGCCGTCCATCCTGCCGTCCCGCCACCCGCTATGACGATGTCGAGGGACGTAGGATCAGTCATGCCCAGCCTTCACAAACCACGTGCCTCGCCGGAATTACCCGGCGAGGCAGATCGCGTCATCAGAACTTGAACGTGAACCCACCGACGAAGCGGCGGCCGTAGGTCTGATACTTGAGATAGGCGCCGTCGATGACCGCACCGTTGGCCGAGGCGAACGTCGCCGACCGCGTGTCGGTGAGGTTCTGGCCCTGGATATAGACCGACAGGCCGTGCAGCGCCGACGTCTTGGAGAAGTCGTAGCCGATCTGGGCGTCATAGATGGTCTCGCCGAGCACCTGCTGACGATCGAGGCCGCCGCTGTAGAGCGAGAAGTCGCCGAGATAGGTCGACCGGTAGCGCATGCTGCCGCGCAGGTTGAACCCGCCATTCTCATAAAAGGCCGTCAGGTTGGCGACCCATTTCGAATAGCCCGGAATGACGCTCAGATTGCCATTGAAGTCATGGACCTGCGTCTCGGTATAGCCGACGCCGCCGGTGAGGCCGAAGCCGCTCAATGCCTTCGAGAAGACCTCGAACGGCAGCGTCCCCGCGAACTCGGCGCCGTACATATGCCCGCCATGGGTGTTCACGTTGGCGAACAGGATACCGATCGGCGTTGCCGGGACCGCGCCCGGCGGCACCGGAAGCTGCGAATAGTCGAAGCTGTCGGTGAAGCCGCTGGCGATGTAGGTGTCGATATTCTTGTAGAACAGCTGCAGCGCGACATAGCCCTTGGTCGCGAAATACTTCTCGAAGTTCAGATCGAACGCCGTGGCCCGGTACGGACGGAGCTGGGGATTGCCGCCGCTGCCCGAATAGATGATCGGGTTGCGCGTGGTGTCGGGCCCGAAGTTGATGACGTTGTTCAGATCGGGCAGGCGCGGGCGCATCATCTGCTTCGATGCCGCGAACCGCACCACGAAGCCGCTCAGTGTCCGCAGGTTCAGGTTCAGGCTGGGCAGCACCATCCAGTAATTGTCGGTCACCGTCGAAAAGAGCTGGCCGCTCGACGTGATGTTGGAGTGGACCGCCTGCACACCGATATTGCCGGTCAGCTTGGTCCCGCCGCCCAGGTCGCCATCCAGCGACGCCATGACATAGGGCGTCCAGACATTCTCGCCGATGCCATAGCCCTTGGTGACGCCGAAATTGTTGGGCGTGTAGACCAGCACGCCGTTGGCCACGAGCGTACGCGGATCATAAGCGATGATCTTGCCAAGCCCACGATCGAGCGTGACGGGGTCGAGCAGCAGATTGCTCGGGATCGCTGCGGTCGAAGCGCCGTTGGGCGGGCTGAGGAAGCCTTCCTGCGCGCTCAGCGTCTTGGTCCGCGACGTATAGTCGACACCGACCTTCACCGACTTCAGGAAGCCGCCGAATTCCTTCTCGATCTCCGCCTTGGCTTCGACCAGATCGTCCTTGGTCTTGCGGATATTGTCATAGCCGGCCTGGACCGGTGATCCGCTCCAGCCCTCGACGTCGGTCAGCACCAGCGCCGGATTGGCGCCGTTGTAATTGCTCGTGAACTGCGGGCCGGTCGGCGTCATCGTGTACGACACGATCGCGGTCGGATTGGGCAGCGCGCGGCCAAGGCCGGCGGTGGTCTGCAGCGATTCGTCGGTACGATCGGTGCGCGACCAGCTGAAGTCGCCCATCACGCGCCAGCCGGCTTCGTTCTTCCAGGTGCCGTTCCAGCCGATCGAATATTGATCGGCGACGCGATCATTGGCGTAATTCTCGATCAACGGCGTGCCGGTGATCGTCGCGCCGGTCACCAGGCCGTTGGAAGACGTGACGTTCGAGATCGCGTCGTGGCCGCAGCCGCCGCCGCAGCTGAACGGCATTTCGAATCCGCGCTGATCGATGCGGTCGATGAAGTGCGAATAGAAAGCGTCGACTGTCATCGTCAGATGGTCGTCCGGTCGCACCTGGAACGTGCCGTTGGTGCCGAAGCGCCGCAGCTTGTCCGATTCAGACCAGGTCTTGATGCCGTTCATGCCTTGGGCGCCGCCGGGATAGCCGCCATAGCCCCAGGCGTTGAAGTCGCGGGTCTGATACGGTTCGTCGGTATAGGCAGCCGACAGCGCGATCCCCGCCTTGCCGTCGGCGAAGGTGTCGATGAACGTGCCGTAGGCGCGGAATCCCTTGTCCGTCGATTCCGGCTGCAGCTTGTTGTCGACATAGGTGCCGCGCGCACCGACCGCGATGACGCGCTTGCCGACATCGAGCGGCCGCACCGTGCGCAGATCGATATTGCCGACCAGGCCGCCGGCGGTCTTGTCGGCTTCCGAAGTCTTGTAGACGTCGACGCCGGCCAGGACTTCCGACGGATATTGGTCGAATTCCACCGCGCGGCTGTCGTTGGTGGTCGTCTGCTGGCGTCCGTTCAGCGTCGTCGTCGAATAATCGGGGCCGAAGCCGCGGATCGAGATGATGTCGGCGCGGCCCGCGTTGCGCTGCGCGGAAATACCGGGAAGGCGCGCGATCGATTCACCAATGCCGTTGTCGGGCAGCTTGCCAATGTCTTCCGACGAGACCGATTCCACGATCTGTTCGGAGTTCCTCTTCTTGGCGGTGGCGCTGGCCAGCGAGGCACGGAAGCCGCTGACGATGATGTCCTGCGGCGCGTCGGCGTTCGCCTGGTCGTCGGCCTGCGGCGCTGCCGCGGCGGGCGTGTCCTGTGCCAGCGCCGGCGATGCAATCACCGTCAGCGCGCCGGCAAGCGCGATCCCGCTCACGCGCATGGCGAGCTGGGTACGACGGTTCGAACGGAAAGCAGTCATTAAATCCTCCCCTTGGGCCGCACCATGTTTGGCTTGCGGCATCGACGCGGCCCACACGGCGCGTGCAGATATGTTGCGATTATGGTGCAGCGGGGTTGGGGCCAAGTTGGCCACATACGTATTCAGGATTATGCATAAGCGGGTGTTGCCCGCTTGCATCGCTGGGCATCATCGTCCCGACGACGCGAGAATCCGATAGCTCCACGGCGCCAGTCTGAGAGTAGTCGCGCGCGTCACCGCAACCGTCGAGCCATCGGCGAAATCGGTATAGCGCCCATCGCTCGGGCCATCGGTGAAGCTGACGGTTTGCGCGTCGCCGGACAGGTTGAACAGTGCGAACACCTTGTCGCCATTCTTCTGACGGACGAACGAGAGCACTTTCGACGGCATGGTGTTGACCACTGGCGTCATCGCCGCGCCCCAGGGTGCGTTCCACAGGGCAGGGTGCGCCTTGCGGAACGCGATCAGGCGGCGGAACAGCTCGCCATTGGGATGGTCGCGCCATTCGATCGGGTCGCGCTCGAAGAATTTGAGCCGCTTGGGATTGCCGGCTTCCTGGCCATTGTAGATCAGCGGGATGCCTTCGCCGACGAACGACAAGGCGATCGCGTCGGGCAGCGCCTTGCCAAAGCGTTCGAACTCGGTCCCGTCCCACGCATTCTGGTCGTGATTCTCGGTATAGACCATCCGCATCGCTTCGGCCGGCCAGGCGCTCTCAGTCTCCGAATAATAGCCGAACAGCGCGCCGACATCGGCCTTGCCCGCCGCGATGTCGGCCATCGCATTGTTCCATTTCCAGGCGTAGCTGGCGTCGAACGCCTTGCGGTGGACGTCGCGCTGGTCGAATTCGGCGAGCATGAAGACGGCCTTGATGCGATCGAGTTCGGCGCGCGCATTCTCCCAGAAATCGAGCGGGACGTAGCCGGCGACATCGCAGCGAAAGCCGTCGACGCCGGCGGTGCGCACCCAATAGGTCATGGCGTCGGTCATGTAGCGGCGCAGGCCGGGCTTCGAATAATCGAGGTCGATGATGTCCGACCAGTCCCACCACGGTGTCGGGCGGTTGGCGCCTTTCCAGTCATGCTCGTACCAATCGGGGTGCGCGGCGTGGATCGGATTGTCCCAGGCGGTGTGATTGGCGACCCAGTCGAGGATGACGTGCATGCCCAGCCGATGCGCGGTGGCGACGAACGATTTGAGATCGGCGAGTGTCCCGAATTCGGGGTTCACGCCGTAATAGTCGCGCACCGAATAGGGGCTGCCGAGGCTGCCTTTACGGTTCTGCACGCCGATCGGATGGATCGGCATCAGCCAGATGATGTCGACGCCGAGCGCCTTCAGTCGCGGCAACTGCTTCTCGGCGGCGCGGAAGGTGCCTTCGGGCGTGAACTGGCGGGTATTGATCTGATAGAGCACCGCATCCTTCGACCATGCGGGATGCTTCAGCGTGACATAGGGCTGGGGCCTGTAGGGATCGGGCGCTTTGGTCGCCGCCGTCGTCGCCGGTGTCAGCGTGAGCCCGGCCAGCAGCGCGAGCGCGATCGATTTAAGCATCCGGTCCTCCCTTTTTATTAGCCCTATCCCGCAAGCGGGAGAGGGGTTGTCGTTCGCGTCGTGCCATGCCGTCGGAGCGTGCGGTGGCTGAATACGTATGTGATGACGTTCCGGCGCTCGTCGCGTGCGCCTAGGCTCGATCGATCGCCTCGCGACAGAGGGCGGCTGGGAAGGGACGATTTGCCGGACACTCGTTACGCGCGCGGGCTCTATCGCGCCGCCGCGCTGCCCGCTACACTCGCGCCCAATCGGTCGCAAACGACGGCCGTCAGTGGGAGAAGCCTTCGGGCGATGTTAACCGACAAACCGACGTCGTTCGATATCGCGCAACGCGCGGGCGTATCCCAACCGACGGTGTCGCGCGCGCTGCGTGGCGATCCCACGGTCAGCGAAGCGACGCGCAAGCGGATCGAGGCGATCGCGGCGCAGCTCAATTACAAGGTCGACAAGAACGCCTCGTCGCTGCGCAGCCGCCACACCAACACGCTGGCGCTGTTGTTCTTCGAGGATCCGACGCCCGACGATTCACTGATCAACCCGTTCTTTCTGTCGATGCTCGGATCAATTGCGCGCACGTGCGCGCTGCGCGGCTATGACCTGCTCACCTCTTTCCAGCAGCTCTCGTCCAACTGGCATGTCGATTACGAGGATAGCCATAAGGCCGACGGCATCATCCTGCTCGGCTATGGCGATTATGAGACCTATCGCGCGCGGCTCGAACAGCTCGAGGCGCAGGGCACGCATTTCGTGCGCTGGGGATCGGTTCAGTCGGGCCAGCCGGGCACAACCATCGGCTGCGACAATGTCCGCGGCGGCCAGGATGCGGCGGCGCATCTGATCGGGGTTGGACGACGGCGGATCGCTTTCCTGGGACAGACGTCCAGCCATTCGCCCGAACTCGCCGATCGCTATCGTGGTGCCTGTTCGGCGATGCTCGAAGCCGGCATCGACCCCGATCCCGCGCTGCAGGTCGATGCGATCACGACCGAGGCGTCGGGCTATGAAGCAGCGATCGAATTGTTGCGGCGTGGCGTAGCGTTCGACGCGGTCTTCGCGGGTAGCGACCTGATCGCCATCGGCGCGATGCGCGCTCTGGAGGAAGCGGGGTTCGACGTGCCGGGCAACGTGTCGATCGTCGGCTTCGACGACATTCCGGCGGCGAGCCTGTCGCATCCGCCGCTGACCACGATCGCGCAGGATTATGCCAAGGCCGGCGCGATGCTGGTCGATACCCTGCTGCGCCAGATTCGCGCGCAGCCGGTCGAGGCGGCGATGCTGCCGCCACGCCTGGTCGTTCGACGCTCGACGGCGCCTCGGGCATGAGCACGCATCCGGCGGAAAAGCCCCGCCAGAGCTGGCGCGGGCTGTGGAACATCTCGTTCGGCTTTTTCGGCATCCAGATCGCGTTCGGGCTGCAGAATGCGAATATCAGCCGTATCTTCCAGTCGCTGGGCAGCGACGTCGGGGGCCTGGCCCTGTTGTGGATCGCCGGGCCGGTTACCGGATTGCTGGTCCAGCCGATCATCGGCCACTTCAGCGACCGCACCTGGGGCCGGTTCGGACGGCGGCGGCCCTATTTCCTGGCAGGGGCGACGCTTGCCGCGCTGGCGCTGGCCGGCATGCCCAACGCGTCGGTCCTGCTGGCCGCGGCGCTGCTGCTGTGGATGCTCGATGCGTCGATCAACATCTCGATGGAGCCGTTTCGTGCGTTCGTCGGCGACATGGTCGCGCCATCGCAACGCACGACCGGTTATGCATTCCAAACCGCTTTCATCGGCGCCGGCGCGGTGCTCGGCAGCCTGGCGCCGTTCGCCATGGCGAAGCTGGGGGTGAGCAACGTCGCGGCGTCGGGCGGTATTCCCGATTCGGTGCGCTATGCTTTCTACCTAGGCGCGATCGCGATCTTCGCCGCCGTATTATGGACCGTGCTGACGGTCCGCGAATATTCGCCCGATGAGATGCGCAGATTCGGCGATGCCGATGCCGTTGATCATGACGAACCACCGGTCGCCTTTCGTGGCGGCGTCTGGTGGCTGCTTGGCGGGATCGTGGTGATCACGGTCGTGCGGTGGCTTGCGCTCGAACGCGACCTCTATGTGCTCGGCGGGGCGCTGGCCGCGTTCGGAATACTCGCGCTCATCGCCGCAGCGATGGCGCGCAACGGCGGCAGGAACGCGCTCGTCCAGATCATGAGCGACATGGCGCGGATGCCCGATCAGATGAAGCGGCTGGCGCTGGTCCAGTTCTTCTCCTGGGTCGCGCTGTTCATCATGTGGATCTACACCACGCCGGTGGTGGCGCAGTACGTGTTCCATTCCACCGACACGACGGCCAAGGCCTATAATGACGGCGCCGATTGGGTAGGGGTGCTGTTCTCGGTCTATAACGGCGTCGCGGCACTTGCCGCGTTCGTGCTACCATTGCTGGCGAAGCGGATCGGTGCGCAAAAGACGCACATGCTGTGCCTGCTGATCGGCGCGGCGAGCTTCGCGTCGCTGCTGGTCATCCGCGACCAGCAAGTGTTGCTCTTGCCGATGATCGGGATCGGCTTCACCTGGGCATCGATCCTGACGATGCCTTACGTCATCCTCGCCGGCGTGCTTCCGCAGAACAAGCTCGGCATTTATATGGGCATCTTCAATTTCTTCATCGTGCTGCCGCAGCTGCTGGTGGCGACGGTGATGGGCGCGATCATCCGCACCTTCTTCCCGACCGAACCGGTCTGGACGATGGCGTGCGGCGCGGTGGTATTGGTGCTCGCTGCGGTGTCGATGCTGCGCGTGAAGACGGCGATAGAACCTAACGCGGCAGCGTGATCGTTGCCGCGAGGCCGCCTTCGGGGCGGTTTTCCAGGCGGATGTCGCCACGCGCTTCGCGCACGATCGCTCGCGCCAGCGCCAGGCCCAACCCGATCCCCCCGGTCCCCTTGTTGCGCGATCCCTCGATCCGGGTGAACGCTTCGAACACCTCGGCGATGCGGTCCGGCGGGATGCCCGGCCCGTTGTCGCACACCACGATCTCGACCGATTTCGCGTCGGAGCGAAGGAACACCTCCGCGCCGCCGCCATATTTGACCGAATTCTCGATCAGATTGCGGATCGCGCGGCGCATCAGCGACGGCCGCAAATGCATCGTCAGCCGCTCGACCTCGGTAAACTCGACCGGCATGCCGAGATCGCGGAAATCCTCGACCACGGCGTCGACCAATGCCGCGAGATCGACCTCGGTCGCCTGCTCGCTGGGCCGGCCGAGCCGCGCCAGCGAGAGGATGTCGTCGAGCGTGCGGTTCATCTCGTCGATCGTGTCCGCCATGCGCGCGCGATCGTCGTCATCATCGACCGATTCGATCCGGACGCGGAGCGCTGCCAGCGGCGTCCGCAAATCGTGCCCGATCGCGCCCAGCATGCGATCCTTTTCCTCCAGCATCGCGGTGACGCGCGTGCGGAGCTCGTTGAACGCGGTGATCAGCGTGCGGACGTCATGCGGCCCGCTTTCGGTGATCGGACCATCGGTTTCTCCTGGATGAAACCGTTGCGCGGCCTTGGCCAGCGACCTGAGCGGCTGGGCGATGCGACGCGTCGTCAACAGCACCGGCAGCAGGACGATCGCATAGAGGACCAGTGTCTGACCGATCAGCCGCGAGACGATCGGCCAGTCCGAATCCTGCCACGGCACCGCCGACGCCCACCATCCGACCTTCGGCTGCTCGACCGCGATCAGCAATTCGTCGCGCGCAAAGCGATACCGTTGCGCACGGACGCGCGACATCTTGGCGAAGCGTGGATCGTCGGAGCGGATCGGCCGGATGCCGGTGATCACGTGCCCCACCGGGACGCCCGATTCGACCAGCCGCGTACGCAACGCCTCCTCGATGTCGGGCCGACGGCGCAAGCCGCCTTCGATCGGATTCTTCTCCCAAGGATGCGAGCGGAAGCGATCCCAGGGCGATTCGTCCCCCTGGGGCGGCGCGGTCGACAAGTCCGGGGGCGGCTGGTTGCGGCCGTTCCGCGGCCCCTGTGCGGCGTCGATGATCCGCGCCGCGACCGGGCCGACGGTCTGTTCGAGCCGAAAGGCCTGGCGGTCGCGCAAAGAGAGTCCGAAATTGATCGCCTGGGCGACGAACAAAGCGATGGCGACCAGTACCGCCATCTGGCCGGGAAGATTGCGCGGCCAGAACCTCATAATCGCGTGACTTCGGCCGCGAGCGTGTAGCCGCCGCCCCAGACGGTCTTGATGACGGCGGGATTCTTGGGATCTGGTTCGATCTTGCGCCGCAGCCGGCTGACCTGATTGTCGACCGCGCGATCGAACGCCATCGCCTCGCGACCCTGAGTCAGATCGAGCAACTGGTCGCGGGTAAGGACCTGGCGTGGGCGCAGCACCAGCGCCAGCAGCAGATTATATTCGCCGGTCGACAGCGGCACCGACACGCCCTCGCGATCGACGAGCGCGCGTTCGCCCGACTTCAGCACCCAGCCGGCAAAGGCATAGGATCCGCTTTCGGGGGCGTGCTGGCGCGCGCCACTGGCGGCGGCGCGGCGCAGGATGACGCGGGCGCGCGTCGCCAGTTCGCGCGGGGAAAAGGGTTTGACGACATAATCGTCGGCTCCCATTTCCAACCCGACGATACGGTCCGTCTCCTCGCTTTTGGCGGTCAACAGGATGACGGGAATGTCGCCGGTCGCACGGATATGGCGGCACAGGCTCAGCCCATCCTCGCCCGGCATCATGATATCCAGGATGATGAGGTCGATGGCATAGGCCGCCATCCGCGTGCGCGCGCTTTCGGCGTCGCCGGCCTGGGTGACGCGAAAGCCCTGCTTGGTCAGATATTGCGCCAGCGGCTCGCGGATCGAGCGCTCGTCATCAACCAGCAGAATGTGGGGAGTGCCGCCCATCGGCACATCGATTAGCATCTATCGGCCTCCTGAAAAGCCCTCGAATCTGAAAAGGGAGGGCCGGGCGGGTGAGGAGGGGCACCCGCCCGGCAGCCTGGGCATATGGGGATTACTGCCCGGGCTTGTCCGTCGACGCGCTCGGCAGCGGTGGCGGCGTCATGTCGCCACCATTGCCGCGCCGTCCGCGCATCTGTTCCATCGCATCACGCGCGGCCTGTCGCTCGGCCGCGTCGATCTTGCCGTCCTTGTTGGTGTCCATCCGGTCGAAGCGCTGCGCGGCCTGCGCGCGAAACTCCGCACGGTCGATCACACCGTCACCGTTGGTATCCAGCCGCGCGAACATCCGTTCGCCACGGCCGCCTGCGCCGGCGGGCGGTGGGGCGGCGCCGTCAGCCGGCGCCGTCGCAGCGGCCTCGCCCATCGGGCGGCGCGGTCGCATTTCGTCGGGCGTCAGCTTGCCGTCCTTGTTCGCGTCCATGCGATCGAACCGGGCATCGGCCTGCGCCATCGCCTCGTCACGGGTCAACACGCCATCGCCATTGGCGTCGCCACGCGGCGCAGGGGCGGTCTGCGCCGCGGTCGGCCCGACCAGCGCTATCCCCATGAAGCTTGCGCTCGCGAGCGCCGCGGCAAGAAACACTCGATTCATCCCGTTGTCCTCGATCGGGCGAAGGGTCATTCCCCGCCATCGAAAGACTTGTCCTTCCTCTGTGTCGCCCGGGCATGTCAGTCCACGGCGAAATTGTCGCAAATTGTCGCGACACAAGGGAATTCGCCGCGTCAGGCGAAGATGGCGACGCTCTGCATCTGTTCGGCGACGGGCTCGCCGGCGGCATTCCAGATCATCATTTGCTGACTCGAGCTGCCTGCCTTCGCGTAATCGGCATTGGCTCGCAGCAACCACCAGCCGTCGCTGGTGGTGGGGCGGGCGCCGAGCAGGTTGAGTTGCCAGGTCATCGAACTCACCGGCGCCGGGCCACCGATCAGCTTGAGCGCGGCGGGCGGCAGGCAATCGGCGACGGCGATCAGCTCGACCATCGGATCGAGCCCGTCGCGCTCGTTCAGCCGCACCCAGCGCAGCCATTCGGCCGGGCCCACGCTCGCGTCACGACGGTCGAGCAATTCGAAGTTGCGCGTGAACGACACCGCCGAATTGCCCTTGAAGGTGGTGTCGTCAGGCCCGGGTCGCGGGAAATCGGGCGCGGTGCCAAATTGATGATCGAGCGTCGAGTCGACCGCACCCATGAAAACGAACGTCGCGCGCAGCCCGAGCCCCGCGTCGCTCTCGACATCAGCCTGGATGAACGCAGCGTTGCGGCCGCGGCGCAGGCGGCTCGCGCGAATCACGATGTCGCCGGACAAGGGGCCGATGAACGCGACCAGTGCCGAGCGTAGCGGCGGCAAATCCTCATCGGATCGCTGTGCGACATGGAGCGCGAGCGCCGCCGACAGCCCGCCGTAACTCGTCCGTCCCTGTAGCCAGGCGTCGGGGATGCTTCCGCGCCAGCCGCCCTCGATCGGCTCGAGCGCGTCGATGATCTGCTTGAGGCCGGTCATGCGTGTCCCCTGCTTTCTTATGCCGGCTGTGCTGCCAGACGATCGCGCAGTTCGCGCTTGAGCACCTTGCCGATCGCGCTGCGCGGCAATTCGTCGATCGGATGGAGCGCCGACAGTCGCTGGGTCTTGCCGAGCTGGTTGTTGGTCCACGCCATGATCTCGTCGGCGGAGGCGTCCTCGCCGGTGTTGGGGACATAGAAGCCGACCGGCGTCTCTCCCCATTGTTCCGACGGCACGCCGATCACGGTGCATTCCTGCACTGCCGGGTGCCGCTTGAGCACCGCTTCGATATCGACCGGATAGATGTTGAACCCGCCCGAGATGATCAGATCCTTCTTGCGGTCCATCAGGATCAGGAAGCCGTCCTCGTCGAACCGGCCGATATCGCCGTGGCGGATGAAGCGATTGCCGTCCTTGTCATACCATTCGGCGTCGGCCGTCGCCTGGCTGCGGCCATGGTAGCCCGTCATCATCGCCGGCGAGCGGCCGACCACCTCGCCGGTCTCGCCCTGCGGGACCTCGTTGCCGTCCTCGTCGATCAACCGCATGTCGTGGCCGGGCATCGGTTGTCCGACCGTGTGGAGCTTGTCGGGAAACGCGGTGCAATCGAGCCCGGCCGAAGCGCCGCCCTCTGTCATGCCGTAGAACTCGACCAGTCGCCCCGGCCAGCGCGCCAGCACATCGGCCTTCAGCGCAGCCGAGAAGGGCGCACTGGTCGAGGTCTTGAAGCGGAATGCCGACAAATCGAACCGACCGAAGTCGGGCACTGCCATGATCCGCTGATATTGCACCGGCACGAGCATGGTATGCGTCACGCGGTGTTTCTCGGCGAGTTCGAGGAACCCCCGCGCGTCGAACTTCTTCATGAGCACGGCGGTGCCGCCCCAGCCCAGCGTCGGCAGGAAGCTGACCAGGGTAGTGTTGGAGTAGAGCGGCGTGGAGTTCATCGTCACCGCGTCGCCATAGCCGCTCGTCGAGTTACGACCGATATGCGACCAGCGCATCATGTGCGACTGGACGATCCCCTTGGGCGTGCCCGTCGTACCGGACGAATAGATGATGTTGAAGCCGTCGGTCGGCGCGATCGTCACCGGCCGGGGCTTTGTCCCCGCCGGCGCCAGCCAGGCGTCGAACGCGTCGGTGTCGAGCCGGATTTGCGTCGCCGCGACAGGCTGCGCGGCGATCGCCGCCTGATTGTCGGCATCGAGGAAGACGATCGGCGCGCCGCAATCGGCGATCATCGCAGCGAGCGCTTCCGGCGTCGATGACGGCGCGAGCGGGGCGGCGACGCAGCCCGCGCGCAAGGTCCCCAGGAACACCGCGGCATAAGCGATCGACGAGGCGGAAATGATGGCCACCGACTGGCCCTGCTTCACGCCGTCGCGCTGCAGCGCGGCCGCGACGCGGTCCATCATCGCGTCGAGTTCGGCATAAGTGTAGCTGGCCGCGGCATCGGCCACGGCGGTCTTGTCGCCGCGCTCTTTGGCGTGCTCACGAATGATGTCGGGCAGAGTAGCGAAGTCACTCGTGAGCAAGGCCTCGGCGCTCATGGTCTCTCCTCGAACTGGCCACGACCCGCTAGGCGATGCCGTCCGGAAATGCCATACGCAATATTCGAAAATAGAATCGAGATGGGGGCAGGATGCTGTTCTATGACGCTATCAATCCCGCGCCGAACCCGCGGCGCGTACGAATCTTCCTGGCTGAAAAGGGGCTGAGCGTCCCGAACGAGGAGATTTCGATCCCGCGCGGCGAGCATAAGGGAGAAGCGTACCGCGCGGTCAATCCGCTGGGGCAGGTGCCGTGCCTGAAGCTGGATGACGGCAGCGTCATCACCGAGAGCGTGTCGATCTGCCGTTACTTCGAGGCGCTCAATCCGGCGCCGCCGCTATTCGGTACCGGCGCGCAAGGGCAGGCCGAGGTCGATATGTGGCTGCGCCGCGCCGAACTCCGGCTGATGAGCCCGATCGCGATGGTGTGGGTGCACACGCATCCCTACACCGCGCGCGTCGTGCCCAAGCAATATACCGAATTCGGGGAGAGCAACCGGCCGCGCATCGACTCCGTCATGCGCGAGTTCGATGCCGCTTTGACCGATCGCGAGTTTCTGGATGGGAGAGGCTATTCGATGGCTGATATCGTGCTGCTGACGACGATCGATTTCGCGACCTTCATCGGCGTTGAGATGCCCGGGGACGCGACGGCATTGCGCGCCTGGCACGATCGCGTTTCCGCGCGGCCGAGTGCGGCGGCGTGAGCGCGAGCATGGAAGGGCGCGTTGCGATCGTCACCGGCGGCGGCACCGGGATCGGTGCGTCGACCGTCAGGATGCTGGCCGCGCGCGGCGTGCATTGCGTGGTCAATTACGCGTCGAGCAAGGACGACGCCGAGGCGGTGGCGGCGGAGGTCGGCAATGGCGCGGTCGCTGTTCAGGCGGACATCGTCGAGGATGCGGCGTGCCGCGCGCTCGCGCAGGCGGCGATCGACGCATTCGGGCGGATCGACTTTCTGGTCAACAATGCCGGGCGCACCAAGTTCGCCAATCACGAGGACCTCGACGCGCTCGACGCCGAGGATTTCGTCGACATCTATCGCCTCAACACCGTCGCCGCGTTCCAGATGGTGCGAGCCTGCGCCCCGGCGATGCGCGAGCAGGATGCCTCGGCGGTGGTCAATGTCGCCAGCGTGGCGGGCGTGTTCGGGATGGGATCCTCGGTCGCTTATGCCGCGTCGAAAGGCGCGCTGATCACCATGACCAAGAGCCTGGCCCGCGTGCTGGCGCCGCAGATCCGGGTCAATGCGGTAGCGCCCGGCTATGTCGGCACCGGCTGGTTCGAGAAACGGCTGGGCGCCGAAGGGTTCGAGCGGCTCAACCAGAATATCGCCAGCCGCGTGCCGATGGGATTTGCCGCGGGCCCGGACGATATCGCCGGGCCAATCGTGCAATTGCTCGATCCGATCGCACGGGCGATTACCGGCGAAGTGACGCTGCTCGACGCGGGCGGTCATCTCGACGTGGCCCTGACGCGGCGGCCGGGGAAGGAAGGATAACGCCGCCCTTCTTCAACCGTCATTCCCGCGAAAGCGGGAACCCATCTCCCGGAGTTGCCATCATCGCGCCGGCGCGTTTGCCGGCTGGTCTGGAGATGGGCCCCCGCTTTCGCGGGGGTGACGAATGATGTGGGATGAGTAACCTCACCCCTCCGCCACAACCTCCACCTTGCTGGGGACATTGCCCATCACTTTCCACACGATGATCAATGACGACACCAGCGCCAGCGTCCCGGCGACGACGAACGCCGCGCCGGGGAAATGGCGGTCGATCCCCGCGGCCAGCGCCTGGGTCAGGATGAACGGGCCGATGATCGCCGAAATACTCCCCATGCTGCCCATTCCGCCCTGGAGCTGGCCCTGGCGCGTGGCGTCGACCATCCGCGACATCAGTCCCTGGATCGCCGGCATGGCGAGGCCGGAGAATGAGCTGACGATGAACAACGGAATGATCTGCCACCAGACGGTGACGAAGGCATAGCCGAGGAATGACGCCCCGCCCGCGACCAGCCCGACGATCAGGGCGCGGCGCTCGCCGATCCTGGCGATGATCTTGCCGGTCAGGCCGCCCTGAACGATCACGCTCAGCACGCCGACCAGTGCCAGGCTCCAGCCGATCGCCCTGGCATCGAAGCCCAGAGCGGCGGTCGCCCAGAACCCCCAGGTCGCCGGATAGACCATGTGCGCGAGTTGCCACAGGAAGGTGGCGAGCAGCAGCGGACCCGCGCGTCCGGCGTTGAATAGCGGTTTGAAGGCGCCGATGATATGCGCGTCGCCCAGCGAGAAGGGCCGGCGATTCTCCGGCTTGAGCGTCTCGGGTAGCAGGAAATACATCAGCGCCGCGTTGGTCAGCGCAAGCACGCCGGCAGCGATGAACGGCGCTCGCGTTCCCAGGACCGACAGCAAGCCGCCGAGCGCGGGTCCGACGATGAAGCCGATACCGAAGGCGGCGCCCATCAACGCAAAGGTCGAACTGCGCTTTTCGGGCGGCGTTACGTCGGCGAGTACCGACCCCGACGGGCCGTAGACGGCGCCCGCCACACCGGCGATCGCGCGGCCGAGAAACAGCCAGGCGATGGTCGGCGCCCAGGCCATCAGCGCATAATCGATCCCGAACGCCAGCATCGACGCGATCAGCACCGGACGGCGCCCGTAACGGTCGGACAGATTGCCGAGCACCGGCCCCGCAAAGAATTGCGTGCCAGCGAATACCACCAGCATCCATCCCGCGATCCGCGTCGCATGCTCGACATCGGTGTGCCCGAGCGTGGTCAGCAGCTTGGGAAAGACAGGGGCGATGATGCCGAAGCCGATCGTGTCGATCATCACCGCCGCCAGCGCGAGCGGTACCGCACGATTGTCGAAGCGCATCGTCCCTCCTGGCGGTTCGGCGCGGTCGAGCGGAGGATATCCGACTCGGCCGCGCCGCCCATGACCCTTACTTTCCCTTTTTTCGCCATGCGGCAACCGCCGGGGCAGCGGCGGTGGCGAGCGCCTCAGCCGGCGAGATGCGCGACGAGGTTGTCGAGCGTCTGGCTCGTCCCGTTGGCGACGCCGAGCCTAATATAATCGTCGAGATGCTCGTCCGAACGGCAGACTATCTCCACTGTCATGCGCGTTCCGCCGGCATGATCGGCGAGCATTACCCTACCGATCGCGTCCATCGCCTCGAACTCGAGCAGATGCGGCGGCTCGATCCGGCGATAGGTGCCGGTGAACGCCATATGCGGGTGGCTGGGCGAGACGAACACGAAAGCGCCGCCGATGCGCAGATCGATCTCGCAGCGCGATAGCGGTTCGCCACCGGCATCCCACCACAAGGCGAGGCTCTCGGGCGTGGTCCAGGCAGTGAAGACGGCGTCGGGCGAGGCGGCAAAGTCGCGGACGAAACGGATCGTATGCGCGGCTCGATCGATCGTGAAACCGGGCGTATCGGTGGCGAAGGCGGGGGCAGGCATTTACGTCTCCTTCTTGGTCGTAGCGAGGTGGCGGTCGAGATTGTCGAAGCGGCGATCCCATTGGTCGCGGAAGCGATCGATCCAGTCGGCGGCGTCCTTCATCGCCTCCGCGCGCAACCGCCGCGGTCGGCGTTGCGCGTCGCGCCCGCCCTCGATCAGTCCGGCATGTTCGAGCACCTTCAAGTGCTTCGAGATGGTCGGCTGGCTGAGCGCGAACGGCTGCGCGAGTTCGGACACCGTCGCCTCGCCCAGCGCGAGCCGGGCAAGGATCGCTCGGCGCGTGGGGTCGCTCAGTGCCGCGAAGGTTGCGTCGAGGTGAAGTGATTCTATAGCCATATGGCTATATAGCTAGTTGGCTATCAAAGAGTCAAATCGCGATCCTGACGCCCGGCGCAGCGGTGAATTGGCGTTGCTGGCAATCTTCCTCACGTCATCCCGGCCTTGTGCCGCGATCCGCCGTGCTGCCGGGCCATGCCAAGAGGTTTACAGTGTATAGCGCGCGGCCAGGCGGATCCCGGGACAAGCCCGGGATCACGATGGGTGAGGAGCCAGTCCGAAAGGACAAGCGCCCGCCCTGGGCTATCGCTAGCCCGGCATCGTCTCAAACACCCTCAGCCCGTCCGGCATCGTCACCCAATCGGGTTTGTCGCGCACGAAGATCGCCAGATTCGGCTTGAACTGCGCCGGATCGTCGAGCGAGCCGGCATAGATGGTGTGGCTGTCGTGGACGCCAGGAATGCCGCCGAACACCAGGCCGCCGCACTCGGGACAGGAATTGCGGGTGGCGGTACCGCCGCCCAGCGCCGGAGAATGGAATTGGTGCGCGCGGCCGGTGATTGTCAGTGCGCTCGCCGCGAAACCCATGAACGGGATGAAGCCCGATCCCGATGCCTTGCGGCAATCGGCGCAATAGCAGAATCCCACGCCGTCGGGCTCGCCGCGCGCTTCGTAGCGCAATTGCCCGCACAGGCATCCGCCGGTGATCGTCCTCATCCACCTCTCCGTTTGCCGCCATTCTTGAGCGCCTTTCCAGCACAGTGGGATCCGAAGCTTGGAATTCACGTGACTTGAAGTCGCGGC
>JADMIO011827166.1_pt1 | contig 20522 bp, 22 predicted proteins | sample 8958161 | NCBI WGS metagenome assembly JADMIO01 (sample SAMN16585339, study PRJNA669376) | soil metagenome | isolation source: Crop rotation soil | place: USA: Cullars Rotation, Alabama | collected 2011 | reverse complement strand
CCGCGACAACTTGTCCACGTGGAATTCTAAGCTTAGGATCCCAATGTGCTGGAAAGCGCACGTGCCCTACGACGGCATCGACACCGGCTTCGGCTGGGGCATCAACGATGCGGGCGGATCGAACGACTACGTCGATCGTGGCTACTACAAGTGGAACACGCTCTACACCACGCCGACGACGCTCAAGAACACTCGCGTCGAAGGCAACCTCGTGCACGACACCAAGTCGCGGTTCGCTGACGGTGGCACGCTCTACAACCTGTCGGCCAACCCCGGCGCGGTCGTGGCGAAGAACTACCTGTTCAACATCTCCGGTGTCGGCCTCTACCTCGACGAGGGCTCTCGGTCGATGACGTGGGAGAACAACGTGGTCCAAGGTGGCTCGTTCGTGTTCACCAACGCATACAGCCTCCGCAACAACACCAGCGACAACGTCATCCAGAACAACTGGTACAACTCCGGGGGAGTCTCGGCCCCCAACGCTGCCGCGCACAACAACAAGCTCATCAACAACCTGAAGGTGAGCGGGACCAACTGGCCCCAGGGCGCGCGCGACGTGATCTGTGCAGCGGGTGTCGCACCGCAGTACCGAACGGCGCTGAACGCGAATCAGTCCGGACTCCCGGGCTGCCCGGTTCCGTGAGCGCAGACCAAGCGTGACGGCAGACGCCGGTGGCACCTCGCAGAGGTGTCACCGGCGTTGTCGTCGCTCAGCGCACGACGGGGTCGGTGATCTCGGCGGCGAGCTCGGCGCGCGTGATGGCGCCTTCCCAGTCGCCGGGCACCCGACACGCGGCGGCGCCCGCCGCGACCGCGGTCTCGAGGCACTCCGCCAAGGATCGGTCCCGGATGGCCTCCGCCAGATATCCGGCGACGAAGGCGTCTCCCGCGCCAACGGTGTCGACGACGTCGACGCGTACGGCACTCGCCCGCGCCCGGCCTGTGGCCGAGCGCGCGAGGGCGCCGCGGTCGCCGAGCTTGAGCACGACGGTGGACGGGCCCAGGTCGGCAAGCGCCGTCACAGTGTCCCAGGGATCTGCCGCTGTTTCCCCCACCAGGAGGGTCGCTTCGTCGAGGCCGGCGAAGAGTACGTCCGACCGTGCGGCGAGCGCGAGATAGACCGGAGTGGCCTGCTCGGCGCTCCAGAGGCGCGAACGGTGGTTCACATCGAATGAGATCGTCAACCCGGCATCGTGTGCGCGTTGCACGGCTTCGGTCACCGCCGAGGCGGCACTGTCGGACAAGGCGGGGGTGATGCCCGTGAGGTGCAGGACGCCGAACTGGGACCAGTTGATGGCGTCGAGATCGGCGGCGTCGAGTGTGCTGCCGGCGCTTCCGCTGCGGTGGTAGGTGATGACGGTGCGGCCGAGTGCATCGCGTTCCTTGAGGAGCAGACCGGTGGGTCGATCGACGACCGGCGCGATCACGTTGACGCCCTCGGCTCGTAGCTCTCGGACGACGCGACGTCCCAACCCGTCGGCTCCCACGCGGCCGAGCCACGTGACGCCGGTGCCCAGACGAGCCAGCCCGATGGCGACGTTCAGCTCGGCGCCGCCGACGCCCGCGCCGAGGTGTGACGCAGTCGCAAGAGTCTCGGCCGTTCGGATGACGCCCAGCCCTTCGCCGAGCGTGAGGACGTGCTTCATGAGGACGCCAGGGCGGTTGTCGTGGCTCGGGCCAAACGCTCGATCATCGCGAAGTCGCGGTCCAGCAGTGCCGACCGTGGTGTCAGCCAGCTCCCGCTGATCGCCGCGACGGAGGGAACAGCGAGATAGTCGGCAGCGCCCTCCAAGGACACCCCGCCACTTGGCACGAACCTGACATCGGGGAACGGGCCGGCGAGAGCGCTGAGGAATGCGGGGCCGCCCAGCGAAGCGACGGGAAAGACCTTGAGGAGCGACAGGCCGAGGCGCAACCCGTGCTGGACCTCCGTCGCCGTGGCCACACCCGGGATCACGGTGATCCCCCGCGTACGAGCGCGCGCCACCACATCGATGTCGAGGCCAGGGCTGATGATGAAGTCGGCGCCGGCGTCGGCGCAGTCGTCGACCTGCTGCGGGGTGAGCACCGTGCCGGCACCCGTGAGAAAGCCCTCGACCTTCGACGCTTCCCGGATCGCGTCGATGCCTTCGGGCGTCCGCAGGGTGATCTCGGCACAGCCGATGTCGCCGGCCAGAAGAGCCTCGGCCATGGGGCGCGCCGCGCTGGCGTCGTCGATGACGACGACCGGGACCATGCGGAGCTGCGACAGCTGCGCGGCGACGTCATTCATCGTGCCAGCCAGCCACCGTCGACGGGCAGCACGATGCCACTGACGTAGTCCGACGCCGGGGACGCCAGGAAGACCGCGGCTCCGGCCAGGTCGGCGGGCCGTCCCCAGCGGCCTGCGGGGATCCGTTCGAGGATGGAGCGCGACCGGTCCTCGTCGTCCTGCAGGGCCTGCGTGTTGTCTGTCGCGATGTACCCGGGCGCGATCGCGTTGACCGTCACGCCGTGGCCGGCCCACTCGTTGGACAGCGCACGGACCAGGCCCAGGAGTCCCGACTTCGCAGCGGCGTAGCCGGGCACGTTGATGCCGCCCTGAAAGCTCAAGAGGCTCGCTGTGAAGATGACCTTGCCCGCGCCGCGGCGGAGCATCCCGCGGCCGACCGCCTGGCTGAGCACGAACTGGCTGGACAGGTCGACCTCGAGGACCCGGTCCCACGACGCGAGCGAATGTTCGGCTGCGGGTGCACGCTCGATCGTGCCGGCGTTGTTGACCAGGATGTCGATTTTTCGCTCGGCGAGCTCCGCGCCGAGCGACTCGACGGCTGCCCGGTCGGCGAAGTCGACCGCCATGGCCTCGAACCGCCTGCCGTGCCCCTCGACGGCGGCCGCCGCGGCGCTGCCCTCGGACTCCATCGAGGCACTGATCCCGATGATGTCGGCGCCCGCGGCGGCCAGGGCGTCGGCGAACGCCAGGCCGATGCCGCGTCGGGCGCCGGTCACGACGGCGAGCCGGCCGGTGAGGTCGAACAGGCCGGTCATGACGCCGCACCTTCCTCCACGGCGACGAGCATCTTCATCGCCGTGCCGGCCTCGAGGCGGGTGAAAGCACGCGCGGTGGCATCGAGTGGCACCACATCGGTGATCAGATCGTCGGCGGGGATCACGCCGTCCGCGATCAGGCGAACGGCCTCGTCGAAGTCCTGGCGTTCGTACACGCGCGCTCCGAGGATCCGCAGCTCGCGCCAGAAGACGCGCTGGAGGTCGACGGGTCGTGGTGTCGGATGGATCGCGACCACGACGATCGTGCCGCGAACCTTGGCGAGTCCGGTGGCGGCCTCGACCGCTGCCGCCGCGCCGGAAACCTCGAAAACGACGTCCGCGCCCGCGCCGTTCGTCCACTCGGTGACGGTGGCCTCGACGTCGTCCTGTGCGGGGTTGAGCGTACGGAATCCGAGCGCCGCCGCCTGCATCAGCCGGGTCGGGTCGACCTCCGACACGTACACCTCGGCCCCGGCGTGCCGCGCGACGGTGGCGATCAGCACGCCGATGGGTCCGCCGCCCAGCACCACGACCCTGTCGCCGGCCGAGAGCTCCGACCGGCGTACGTCATGGGCGGCTACCGCTACCGGCTCGACCAGAGCTGCGTGCCGGAGTGAGACGTCGTCCGGCAGTCGTACGACCACGTGCTCGGGCACGGTCCAGAGCTCCTGGAGAGAGCCGGGCGAGTCGATGCCGATGAAGTTGAGGTGGTGGCACAGGTGCTGGTGCCCGGCCACACACGCTGGGCACGTCCCGTCCCAGTCCAGCGGCATCACGGTCACGCGATCACCGGGGGAGAACTCTGTGACGTCCGGTCCGGTGGCGGCCACCGTGCCGCTCATCTCGTGACCGAACACCAGAGGCCGCTCGACCCTGCCGTCCATGTTGCCGTGCACGATGTGCAGGTCGGTGCCGCAGAGGCCGGTGTAGGCGACCTTGATCTGGACCTGCCGCTGCACGGGTTCGAGAGAGTCAAGGCGTTCTGTCCGGACGGTCCTGTCGCCGACGTACTGGGCTGCGCGCAACGGAGCTCTTCCCTTCATCTCATGCGGGTGGCCACCGAGAGGCCAGTTGATAGGTAATACATCATACCTTAGACTGAGTCGCACGGGCGCCGACGACGCCGAATCGCAAACGGAATGAGAGAGCGCCGTGGGACAGTCAGCCGTGGGAGTCATGAAGCGACGCGACTATCGCCGGGGCGGTTCGCTGACGGAGGTCGGCCTTGGAGGTGCTCAGTTCGGCAACCTCTTTGCGGAGACGACCGACACGGAGTCCGAGGCTGCGGTGGACACTGCCTGGGCGGCGGGGGTTCGCTACTTCGACACCGCGCCGCACTACGGCCTGGGCCTCTCAGAGCGACGCCTGGGTCGTGCCTTGGCGAGCCGGCCGCGCGACGAGTTCGTCATCTCCAGCAAGGTCGGCCGGCTCCTCGTCGACTCCCCTGAGACGGCGGATCAACAAGATGATGACGGCTTCGTCGTCCCGGCGGCGACCAAGAGGGTCTTCGACTTCACCCGGGACGGCGTGTTGAAGTCGGTCGAGTCCAGCCTCGAACGGCTCGGACTCGACCGACTCGACATCGCCTACCTGCATGACCCGGACGACCACTGGGAGGCGGCATCGACGACGGCCGTCGCCGCCCTGGTCGAGCTCCGCGACCAGGGGGTGGTCGGCGCGATCGGCGCGGGGATGAACCAGTCGGCGATGCTCGCCGAGTTCGTACGCCGCACCGACGTCGACATCATGATGGTCGCCGGCCGCTACACCCTGCTCGACCAGTCGGCGGCCGACGACCTCCTGCCCTTGGCCGCCGAGCGCGGTGTCAGCGTGGTGGCTGCCGGGGTTTACAACTCGGGCATCCTCAGCACATCCTCGGTGCCGGCCAGCGCGCACTTCGACTACCGGGCGGCGCCTGAGGTGGTGCTCGCCAAGGCACGCCAGATCCAGGCGGTCTGCGAGCGTTTCGGCGTGGACCTGCCGGCCGCGGCGGTCCAGTTCGCACTGCGACGGCCCGAGGTCGCCTCGGTGGTGCTGGGCATACGTACCGCCGCACATGCGACCTCGTCGGTGGAGCGGGCAACCGCGCCGATTCCCGAGGAGCTCTGGACGGCGCTGATCGACAAGGGGCTGGTGCGGGGATGAGCGTTCGGCGCGCCGTGTCCCGCCCCGTCACACGCGAACGCACGGCTGGCAAGAGATGATAGGACGTATGAGGTCATGTGGGCTCAGATGAGATCTCGCACCACGTCAGGAACCGCCCCAACGAAACGGAGTCAGCGCGCATGAGTGGTCGAGGCCAGATCAAGGCTCTGCAGGCGCCCGAGACGCGGGAGCGGCCGTCAGACATGCTGATGCGTGCGATCGTCGACTCGATCGTCGCCGGAAGGTACGAGGCGGAGCAGGCGCTCCCCCCGGAGGCGGCGCTGGCCGAGCACTTCGGAGTGAGCCGCACGATCGTGCGCGAGTCGATGAAGCGTCTCGAGGAGAAGGGCCTCGTCGCGGTCCAGCAGGGCCGCGGCACCCTGGTGCAGCCGCACTCGAGCTGGAACGTGCTCGACCCGGTGGTGCTCAGCGCCGTCATCTCCCACGACGAGGAGCTGCACACGCTCGACGAGCTCACGCTGGTGCGAGGTTCCCTTGAGGGTGTCATGGCCGCGCAGGCGGCGGAGCGGGCCGGCGAAGAGGGTATTGCCGAGCTCTCCGGAGCCCTCGATCGCATGGCGGCGCTGACGGGGGACTACGACCAGTTCAAAGAGGCCGACGCCGTGTTCCACCGCACCGTGATGGACCTGTCCGAAAACTTCCTGGCCAGCAACATCGCCTACACGCTCTACAGTCGCGCCCGCTTGTTCGCGCGGTTCGAGGGCGATCCGCCATCTGACGCGATCGACCGTACGGTCGACGAGCATCGGGGCATCTATGAGGCGATCGCAGCTGGGAAGGTCGCAGAGGCGCAGCAGGCCATGATCGATCACATCGTCGGCTCGTGGGAACGACGCAATCCCGCGCGCAAGTCCTAGCCCTTTCCCGGCGAACTGAAGAAAAGTGATCCGGTTCACACAAATCCCTTGCACAAACATCACACGTATGATGTGCTATCTCTGCTGCCGACCAAGGCAGACCCTGTGACAGTGGAGGAATGAATGAACCGCATCCAACCCCGCCGCCTGGTTCGGCAGATCGGCGTTTTCGGCGTCCTCAGCGTGACCGCCGTGGCCGTCCTCTCGGGATGCTCCAGCGGCAGCAGCAGCGACAGCTCGGACGGAGGTCGCGGGTTCTCCGAGGCCAAGCAGGACAAGAACAGCACCATCACCGTGTGGGTCGACGCCACGCGCGTGCCGGCTGTGAAGGCGTTCCAGAAGGCCAACCCGTCGATCAAGGTCAAGACCGTCACGTATGACGGCTCGGCCAACGGGTCCAACTCGTTCAAGACGAAGATGTCGCTCTACGACCGCGCCGGCAAGGGCTGGCCCGATGTCGTCTTCTCGTCGCAGAACAACGACGCTGCGTGGGCGACGCAGAAGGTTGCCGGCAAGCAGCCGTTCGCGGCTCGCCTCGACAAGGGCCTCGTCCCCTCGAGCACCCTGTCCGGCTTCGCCAAGGGCGCGCTCAACCCGTGCACGGTCGACGGCGGCGTCTACTGCCTCCGCAACGACCTGGCCCAGACGGTCCTCTGGTACGACAACTCGCTGCTGAAGAAGTTCGGCTACGCGGTCCCCAAGACGTGGGAGGAGTACCAAGCGCTCGGCGAGAAGGTCGCCAAGGAACACCCCGGCTACATCGTCGGCTCGGTGGGCGACACGTGGACTCCTGAGGTGTTCATGTGGTCGAGCAAGTGCCAGGCCAACGACGTGACTGACATCCGCAAGGTGACCGTCAAGACGGAATCCACCGAGTGCAAGCGCGCTGCGTCGATGCTCGACACCCTCGTGGCCAACAAGTCGCTGACCAAGCTGAGCGTGTTCACGCCTGACTTCGTGAAGACGTACACCGGCAAGGTCCTGCTGATGCCCGGACCGGCGTGGTTCGCGGGCGCCATCTTCAACAACAAGGAGTCGCTCAACGTCCCCAAGGGTCGCCTGGGTGTCTCGGCGCCGCTTGCCTGGGACGGCGACTCCGCCGTGGCGGGCAACGTCGGTGGTGGCACGTGGTTCATCTCGAGCCACTCCAAGAACCTGGCCAACTCCGCGAAGTTCGCCGAGTTCGTCACGACGGACGACGCGTACCAGGTGGACCTCGGTCCCGGCTATCCCGCGTACGCAGCAGCGGCTGACAAGTGGGTGAAGAAGCAGGAGTCGTCCGGCTACTACTCCACGGACCTGTCAGGGCTGACCTCGGCCGCCGGTCTGGTGTGGGACGGCTGGGGATTCCCGTCCTTCAGCCAGGAGGCGATCTGGGCCAAGACCATCACGCCGCTGGTTTCCTCGGGCAAGTCGATCGAGGAGAATCTGGGCACCTGGGGAACCGCCATCAAGAACCAGGCGGAGGTCAACGGTTACCAGGTCAATGAGTGACGTCACCACCACGCAGTCGGCCGGCTCGGAGACCCCGGGCCGGCTGGCGGCCGACCACGCAACTCCGAAGGAGGTCGTGGGGATGAACAAGGCTCGCAAGGGCCGCAGCCGGTCGATCGGCGGCGTGTTCGTGGCTCCGTACGCCGTGTTCATGCTGGCGTTCGGCGTCATGCCGGCGATCTACGCGATCTATCTGTCGGTGACCGACGTCGATGGCGGCTTCGCCCCGACCGCCAACTTCTCGAAGGTCATCGACGACTTCAGGTTCTTCTCCGCGGCGCGTCATGTCGCGTTCTTCCTCGGGATCTGGCTCGCCGCCCTGCTCGTGCTGGTCGTGTTCCTGGCGATCGTCGTGCACGCCATCCGGGCCCGCTGGCTGAGTGCCAGCGCCCGTCTGTTCTTCTACCTGCCGGGAGCTTTGGCGGGTGCTTCGAGCGTGATGCTGTGGCTGTTCGTGCTCGACCCCGTGGCCAGTCCCGCGGGTCCGCTGCTGCGAGCGATGGGCATGGACAGCTTCACCAACGTCATCCAGCCCAGTCACCTCCCACTGATCTTCGCGATCATCGCGTTCTGGACGGGCGCGGGCGGCTGGATCATCGTGATGTACGGCGCGCTCAACAACATCTCGACGGAGATCATGGAGGCTGCCCGCATCGACGGCGCCAACCCGGTCCAGGTCGCGATCCACATCCAGCTGCCGCTCTTGCGCAAGTGGATCGCCTACATGGCGGTCCTGTCGCTCGCGGCCGGCACCCAGCTGTTCGTCGAGCCCACCCTGCTCTCGCAGGCGAGCAACGCGGTCGTACCGAACGACTACTCACTCAATCAGCTCGCCTATCAGTACGCGTTCGACCTGAACGACTTCAACGGATCCGCGGCAATCTCCGTGCTGCTTCTCATCGTTGCCCTTGTGCTGTCTGCCGTGTTCGTCACCAAGGGCGGCCTGTTCGAAACCGAGGACGTATGAGTACGACACTGGCGGCCCGCGACGCCCGCGTGGACCGCGCGCGCCGGGCATCGAAGCTCTCCGGGTGGAGTGGCCGGTCGATCATCGGTCTCGTCCTGGTCGTCGCGACGCTGTTCTTCATCGTGCCCCTGGCCTGGCTGCTCGTCGCGACGACCAAGACCGAGCACGAGCTGGCCGTACGTACGCCGTTCGCGATCGGCTCGTGGGACACGTTCACCACCAACGTGCGGCAGCTGTTCGACTTCCAGTCCGGCGCCGTCGTGCAGTGGATACGGAACTCGGCCTACTACTCCATCGTGGCGCTCGTGATCACGCTCGTCATCTCGGTTCCCGCCGGCTACGCGCTCGCCCTGACTGAGTTCCGCTTTCGCCGGACCCTCATGGTGACAACGCTGGTCGTGATGCTGATGCCGAACACGGCCTTGGTGCTGCCGGTGTTCCTCGAGATGAACAAGGTCGGCCTGGTCGGTCAGCCCTTGTCGGTGATCCTGCCGTTCTCGTTCTATCCCTTCGGCGTCTACCTGACCTACATCTACTTCTCGACGAGCATCCCCCGGAACCTGCTCGCGGCGGCGCGTCTCGACGGCTGCAGCGAGGTGCAGGTCTTCACCCGCATCGCGCTGCCTCTGGCTTCGCCGGTCGTCGCCCTCGTGGCCTTCTTCAGCTTCGTGCAGAACTGGAACAACTACTTCCTGCCGTTCGTGATGCTGCCGTCGAGCGACAGCTATCCCATGCAGGTCGGCCTCTCGACGCTGCTGTCGTCGACGCCGGCGTTCAACCCGAGCGCAGCCGGATCTGAGTCGATGCACCTGCCGACGCTCGCGCTGGCCACCATCGTGTCGATGCTGCCGGTGCTGATCCTGTTCCTGTTCTCGCAGCGGTTCCTCGTGGCGGGCATGACGGCCGGGGGAGTCAAGGAATGAAGATCACCGGCTATCGCGAGCTGTTCACCCAGCACGAGTGGCACCGCCCGGTCGGCGACGTCAACGGGGTGAGCGTGGGGACCCGCACCGATGTGCACGTCCTGATCCTCACCACGGACGAGGGCTACGAGGGCATCAGCGTCGGCCCGTCGAGCCGTGCAGACCTGGCACGGCTCTTCCCTGCGATCGAGGGCGAGGACCCGCGCAGCGTCACGGCGCTGTACGACCGCATGCTGTCGTACGTCTTCAAGACGGGGCACGGCGGCAGCGTGTTCGCGTCGATCGGTGCGATCGACGATGCGCTCTGGGACCTCAAGGCCAAGATGGCCGGTGAGCCCCTGTGGCGAATGCTCGGAGGTCGCACGCGGTATGTGCCCGGCTATGCCTCCGGCCTGGAGTTCGGTCTCTCCGACGACGAGGTGCACACCCTCTACGAGCAGTTCGCCGCCGCCGGCTTCGCCCAGGCGAAGCTCAAGGGCGGTCGCAACGCCGCGGACGACATCCGCCGGCTCCGCCTCGTTCGCGACGTGCTCACCAGCAACTCGGCCCAACCGGCCATGATGTTCGACGCCAACGAGTCGTGGCATCGCTCGCAAGCGGTGCGCCACATCCAGCGCATCGAGGCCGAGGTCGACCTGACGTGGGTCGAGGAGCCGGTACGCCGCTGGGACGCCCACGGCCTGGCGGAGGTACGCCGGAGTGTCAGGACCGGCGTCGCGACGGGCGAAAACCTGACCGGGCTCGAGCAGTACCGCCCGCTGTTCGACGCCGACGCCGTCGACGTGGTGCAGTTCAACAGCGGTTGGGGGACCACCAACGCGCTGCGAGTCGCGGTGGCGGCGCACGCGCGCGACCTGCCGGTCAGTCCCATCGGATTCACCTCGATCATCGCGCACGCCGCGAGCACCATGCCGAACCACTTGACGACGGAGGTCCAGGACCTCGGGCAACCCATCGGGGTGCACCTCGACCAGGAGGTCGCCGACGGCGGCATCGTGCTGGGCAACGCTCCCGGCGCGGGCATCACGCTCGACGAGGCGACGATCGAGCAGCTCCCTGTCGGTCAGGGCTGGGCCACACCCGCAGGACCGCACGTGCGACCGGAACGGGCCGGGCTGCGCATGATCCCAGGCGAGCCGGGAGCTCCCGGGGACACCACGTGGCTCGGAGCATGAGGACGCCGTTGCGGGTCTGTCAGACGACCCAGCTCCGCCCAGAGATGCGGGAGCGCTACCTCGAGCTCCACTCCGCCGTCTGGGACAGCGTGGAGGCCGGGATCCGGGCTGCGCACATCGAGAACTACTCGATCTTCGTACGTGGCGACACCCTCGTCGCCTACTTCGAGTACGTCGGCGACGACCTGGCCGCCGATCTTGCGGTGCTGGACAACGACCCTGACATGCAGCGATGGCTCGAGCTGACCGACCCGTGCCAACTCGACCCCGAGCCGGGCCAGCCGGGCGGTCCTTGGCGCGACCTCGCGCTGGCTTGGCACCTCTCACCGACCTAGTCGAGCTCAACCCCATACGTCGTGGCCGCGTTGGTCCGGAGCACGAGTGACTGCTCTCCGACAGACCGAAGGTCCGGCCACGAAGTCGACTCAGTATGCGGTGTAGCCCCCGTCGACCGGCAGCACGGCACCGGTGACATAGCTCGACTCGGGCGAAGCCATGAAGAGGACCGCATCGGCCACCTCTTGTGGGGTCGCGAGCCGACGCAGGGGAATGGCCGACTCGCGCATACGCCTGTACGCCGCGGGATCGGGCTGGCGTTCGAAGGACGCCTCGATGATCTCGGTGGAGGTCAGGCCCGGCGCGACGACGTTGACCCTGATCCTGCGATCTGCGAGCTCGATCGCCGCGCCGCGAGCGAGCGCTATCAGCCCACCCTTGGCGGCGGAGTACATCGTCTCCTCCGGTTTGCCGACCATGCCGAGGCGCGAGCTGACGCAGACGATCGAGCCGCCCCGGTCCGGCATCAGCGGGATGGTGTGCTTCATGACCGTGAACGCGCTCAGCAGGTTGCCGTGCAGGACGTCCTCGGCATCGGCGAGATCCATGTCGACGATGAGGGCGCTGACCTGTCTCCCGTGGCACAGGACGACGACGTCCAGATGGCCGCCGCAGTGCTCGGCGGCACGCCCGGTCAGGTCGCGAACGAAGTCCTCCTCGTTGAGGTCGCCGTGCACATAGAGATCGCCTTCGTCGGGTTTGGCGAACTCCGGCTTGCGTCCGGTCAGGACCAGTCGAGCACCCTCGCGGCTCAGCGTCTGGGCGACTGCCTTGCCGATGCCGCTCGTCGCGCCGGTCACGAGCGCGTTCATGCCTGCGAGTCGCACGCTTGGGTCAGCTCGCCAGGTTGATGATGGTGTTCTTGGGCTCGGTCATGGCCTCAACCGCGAACTGCACGCCTTCACGACCGATGCCGGAGCCCTTGAACCCGCCGAACGGCATGGAGTCGATACGCAGATCGCTGGTGCCGTTGACGACGACCGCGCCGGTCATCAGCTGTCCCGAGACCGTGAACGCGGTCTGGACAGACGCGGTGAACACGCCGGCCTGCAAGGCGTAGTCCCCGCTGTTGGCCGCGGTAACTGCTTCGGCGAGGTCGTCGAACGGGATGATCGTCACGACCGGCCCGAAGACCTCGTCCGTGAGGACCTGGGCCCCTTCGGCAACGTCAGTGAGGATCGTCGGCTCGTAGAACGCGCCCGTACGGATGCCGCCGGTCTGGATGACGGCGCCGTCGGCGGCAGCGCTGTCGACCCAACCCTCGACGCGTCGCGCCGCGGCCTCGTCGATCAGGGGACCGATGTCGGTGTCGGCATCCATCTTGCTGCCGACCTTCAGGCGACGCGTGGCGTCGATGGTCTGGCTGAGGAAATCGGCATAGATGGACGCGTCGACATACACCCGCTGCACCGACAGGCAATTCTGGCCGGCGACCCCGAAGGCACCCGCGACCACCGCGTCAACGGCGTCCGCGAGGGGAGCGTCGTGGCAGACGATCGTCGCGTTGTTGCCCCCGAGCTCCATCAGCATCTTGCGGGGACCTGCTGCAGCCGTGATCTTCGCGGCGGTGCTGGGCCCACCGGTGAATGACACGACGGCGATGCGATCGTCCGTGACCAAGGACTGGCCGGTGTGAGCGCCGCCGCAGATCACCGCGACGCGCCTCGGTGGCACGCCGGCGGAAAGCAGCAGGTCGACGAACGCCAGGGCGGTCAGCGGTGTGTGGTCCGAAGGCTTCAGGACCACCCCGTTGCCGCCGATGAGCGCCGGTCCGACCTTGTGCGCGACCAGGTTGAGGGGATCGTTGAAGGACGTCAGCGCGGCCACCACGCCCACAGGCTCGCGGGTGAACCAACCGACCTTGTTCAGCCCGTTGCGGCTGGCTTCGAACGGGATCGTCTCTCCCTTGAGGAACACGCCGGCTTCGGAGGACAGGCGCAGGGTCTCGGCGCAGCGCGCGACCTCACGCCGTGCCTCGGCCAACGTCTTGACGCCTTCCGACGCGATGAGATGAGCGAACCGGGTGGACTGCTCCTCCATCAGACGCGCAGCCTCGCGAAGGCTCTCGCTGCGTGCCCACAGGGGCCAGTCCTCGTTCGACACCGACTCGTGAACCCCGGCGACCGCGGCAGCGACATCTGCCGGCGAGGAGTCCGCGACGTATGCCAGCAGTCGACCGTCCTCCGGGTCGGTGACCGGCACCGTCAGGTCGTCGCGTTGCCATACGCCATCGATGAAGGCGCCTCCGGGCATCGTGAGCGCCGGCTCCTCGGTCATCACGCACTGTTCCGATGTCGACATCGCGGTGCTCCTCAGCTGTTGATTCGGTCGATGATCTTGGCGCCGCCCCCGATGAACGGCAGGAACCACGGCGGGCCGAAATGGCCTGGCACGGCGCGGTAGGGGAGCTGCTCCCAGGCGTTGCTGGACGGCTTGCCCAGCATCGAGAGCGCCATCTGCTTGCCCATGTAGGCGGCCATCTGGACGCCGTGCCCGCTGTAGCCGAGCGAGTAGTGGATGCCGTTGTGCTGGCCCGCGTGAACCATGCGGTCCATGCTCAGGTCCACCAGGCCACCCCAGGTGTAGTCGATGCGGGTCGAGGCGAGGTAGGGGAAGACCGCGCTCATCGCGGCCTTGAGGATCTCCGCGCTCTTGAGGTCGGAGTCCGGGCTCGACAACGCGAACCTGGCCCGTCCTCCGAACAGCAGCCGGTTGTCCGGCGTGATCCTGAAGTAGTAGGTGAGCATCTTGCTGTCGGCGGCCATGCGTCGGTTGGGCAGGATGCGGTCGACCGTCTCCTGCGGCAGTGGCTCGGTCACGACGATGAAGCTGCCGACCGGGATCGTCCTGCGCCTGAGCCAGGGGGTCAAAGCACCCGTGTAGCCGCTGGTCGCGATCAGGACCTTGTCGACCTGCGTCGTCCCGCGACTCGTGTGAATCGTGTGTCCTCCGCCTGCGCGGTCCGCGAGGTTGGTGACCTGGGCGTCCTCGCAGATCGTGACTCCGGCACGGGTTCCGGCTTCGGCCAGGCCGTGTGCGAACTTCCCGACGTGCATCCCGGCGCCGAGCGGATCGACCATGGCGCCGGCATAGAAGTCACTGCCGATCTCGGTGTGGAGGTCCGCCTTGCCGACCACGCGCACCGCGTAGTCGGCCGCGTCCGCGAGGACTTGCTGCGTCTTGCGCATGCCGTCGACCTGCTTGGCGTTCATGGCGAGGCTGAGCTTGCCTGAGCGCTCGAAGTCGCAGTCGATCGAGTTCTCCTTGACCAGGTCCTCGATCGTGTCGATCGCCCGGTTGTACTCGGCGAACATCTCGATCGCCTTGTCCTGGCCGTACCGCTTGATGGCCTTGCCGAGGCCTATGGCCAGGCCCGTGGTGGCCATGCCACCGTTGCGCCCGGACGCGCCCCAGCCGACGGTGTGCTGGTCGAGCACCACGACGCTCGCGCCGTTCTTGGCGGCTTCAAGGGCCGCGGACAGCCCGGTGAAACCGGCGCCGACGATCGCGATGTCGGCGCGCTCGGGCACCGGATTCTGACGGTAGTCGCCAGAGGGAGTCGCGGTGTCGAGCCAGTACGGCGTGAGCTTCATGATGTGTCTCCTGGTGCTTGCGGGGTCAGATCCCGAGGAGCGTGTTGAGCTCGTCGAGTGATTGCACGGTCGTGTAGTTGTACGCGGGGCTCTCCGGGTCGTAGCCGCGATCGAGGAACACCTTGTTGGTGAAGCCGAGGTCATCAGCCGGCATGACGTCGTAGCGGGTGTGCGACGACACGTGCAGGAAGTCCTCAGGCGACGCGTCGAGCTGCTTGACCATGTACTCGAACGCCTCGTAGCGCGGCTTGTAGAAGCCCGCCTGCTCGGCCGTGTAGACCGCATGGAACTCCGCTTCGAGCTTGGGGACTGCGACATCCAGGAACCTGGTGTCGGCATTGGAGAGGATCACGAGCTTGAAGTTCTCGGCCAACTTCTTCAGCGGTTCGACGACGTCGGGGTGGGGTCCCCACGAGAGGACCGCAGCGGCCAGCTGGGCGCCGGCATCTTCGTTGACCTCGAGGTTCCACCGTGCGCAGGTACGGGCATAGGCGTCGTGCAGCACCTGCTCGTATGAGTAGAACTCGCCGCAGACCTGGTCGTAGCGGTACTTGCTGAACTGGCGGAGGAAGACCTGGATCTCGGGCTCCGTCAGGCGATCACCGATCAGGAGCCGGGTCGTGGGGGTGATGTCGAAGAAGATCAGCGTGCCGTAGCAGTCGAACGAGATGTACTCCGGGCGGCGGAGGGCCTTGGTCATGGTCTGTCCCATCAGTCAGTTGAGTGATGTGGCGAGCCGTGCCGGCAACGCCTTTGACGAAGGTAACCCATCCAGTGCAGATTGTCGACCGTCGGCAATAGGTTTGTTGACAAGTTACTCTTGAGTGATCAAGATACGAAGGCGACTCAGATCGCCGTGACGCTGTGCGGCGCTGATCATCAACGAGGGGAGCCATCCGTGACGGAGTCGGGCCTGAGCAGGTTGAAGGCGTTGGAGCGCACCTCGACGTCGGACCGCATCAGCAGCGACCTGCGACAGATGATCATCGAGGGGTCGCTGCTGCCCGGAGAGCAGCTGGGTGAGGCGCGGATCGCCGACCAGCTGGGTGTCTCGCGCGCACCGGTGCGTGAAGCGCTCCAACAGCTCGTGCAGCAGAAGCTGGTGGTGGCCACCCGCAACAAGGGCGTCTCCGTCGTGAGCTTCACGCCGACTGACATCTGGGAGATCTACGACGCCAGGTGTGCCATCGAGAGCCACGCTGCCGTCCGTATCCTCGAGGGTGGACCAGGGGCGCGCGTCCGCGCGACCGATGCCTTGCGCAAGGCGCTCGGCGCTTTGTCCGCGGCCGTCAAACGCGGAGATCCCAGGGAAATCTCGACGACAGACCTGAATTTTCACCGGACGCTTGTCGCCATGGCAGACAACTCGCGCCTGGTCGACGCCTACTCGATCCTGTCGGCGCAGGCCCTGACCTGCATCAATCGGCTGGAGATCGTGTTGCCGTCCGGCGAGGAGATCATCGACGACCACGGCGGCCTCATCGACGCCCTCGCCACCGGCGATCGTGACGTGGTCGTCAAGGCCATCACCGATCACCTCACCGTTGCCGCGACAAACCTCACCACTCGGCCGGCCTAGTCTGCCGACTCTCCACGAATGCCCCCGACCGGCCGTCGGGGGCATTTCAGTGCGCCCGGCGACGGGACCACCGCGACGATGGTGGTCGGACACGCTTGCCGCTCCTTGACGTCAGGAGTCAGGGCGTCGCACTGGCGAGCCAAGCGTGACAGCGGTGTAAACAAAAAAGTTTTTCTTGCAGATTGTCGACAATCGGCTGCCAACGTGCTTCGATGAGTGAATTCACTCACACGCTTGAAGGGAACGACCCATGAGAGTCGGAACGAAATTCGCAGCAGCCGCCCTCGGATCAGTGCTCCTGGTCACGACCGCCGCCTGTGGCAGCGACACGAGCAGCTCTGATGGAGGCGGTGCCCGCAAGAGTTCCTTCGACATCGCAACGGTCAAGGCCGATCCCGCGGTGGAGAAGCTGGTTCCGGCGGACCTCAAGAAGCGCGGCAGCCTGACGATGGCTGCGGACCTGCACTACCCGCCGACGTCGTTCCTGGCCGAGGACAACAAGACACCGATCGGCTACAACGTCGAGATCGCCCAGCTGCTGGGCAAGAAGATGGGCCTCAAGGTCAAGATCAAGAACGTGTCGTTCGACAGCGTGATCCCCGGCATCGCTGCCGGTCGATATGACTTCACCGCGACGAACATGACGCCGACGCCCGAGCGCCTCAAGGTGCTGGACATGGTCAACTACTGGTCCGACGGTTCCTCAGTGGTCGTCAGCAAGGGCAATCCCCAGAAGTTCAAGATGGCTGCGGGGTACCAGTCGTTCTGTGGGCGGAAGATGGCAGTCATCACCGGCACGACGCAGCAGGAAACCTACGTGCCCGAGATCTCCAAGGCATGCAAGGCCAACGGCAAGCCGGCCATCGACTCGGTGATCCTGCCGAACGTCCAAGCGGCACTGACCCAGCTCTCGTCCAAACGGATCGAGGCAGTCTTCTATGACACGCCGTCGTTGGCATGGGCGGCCAAGCAGCAGCCGCAGGCATTCGACCTGCTGGCAAAGCAGTACGTCAAGACTGAGGGAGACAACATCGTCGCCCTTGGGCTGGCGAAGGACTCTCCCCTGACGCCGGCGCTGCACGCGGCGATGCAGTCGTTGATTGACGGGCCCGAGTACAAGGCGACACTGGACAAGTGGAACCTGGGCGCCGGCGCCATTCCGACCGCATCAGTGGCGAAGTAATGACAACCGTCCTAGCTGAGGAGGAGGTGACCCGCATGGATGCCACCGAGAAGCCGAGGCTGCACAGGCGGGGGTGGCTGGAATACGCCGCGTGGACAGCATGCGTGCTGGTCGCTGCGGGCGTGGCTCACACGCTGATCACGAACGAGAACTATCAGTGGGACGTGGTTGGGAAGTACTTCACCGCTTCAACGGTGCTGCGGGGTCTGCGTCTGACGATCATCTTGACGGTCGTGGTGATGTTCTTCGGGACGATCCTGGCGATGGGGGTCGCGGTGATGCGGGCCTCGTCGATCAGGCCGGTGCGGCTGCTGGCGTCGGCGTACATCACGTTCTTCCGTGGGACGCCGGTGCTGGTGCAGTTGATCTTCTGGTTCAACATCGCGGCGCTCTACCCGAACATCGCGATCGGGATCCCGTTCACGGATGTCTCGCATGCGGTGGACGTCAACAAGCTGTTGAGCGCGACGACCGCGGCGATCATCGGGTTGTCGCTGAACGTGGCGGCCTACCTGGCCGAGATCATCCGTGGTGGTTTCGCCTCGGTGGACCGCGGTCAGATCGAGGCGGCGGACTCACTCGGCATGAGCAGCGCGACGAAGCTGCGGCGGATCATCATCCCGCAGGCCATGCCGACGATCATCCCGGCGACGGGCAACCAGGTCATCGGGATGTTCAAGGAGACCTCGTTGGTCAGTGTGCTGGGAGTGGCTGAGCTGTTGCAGAGCACGCAGCTGATCTACGCGCGGACGTACCAGACCATCCCGCTGCTGATCGTGGCCTGCCTGTGGTACCTGATCATGACCCTGGCCCTGAGCTACCCCCAGTCACTGATCGAGAAGCGCTACTCGATGGTCAGGTCACGAGTCAGCAACCAACCCGTCATCCTCGATGACGTCCTGGTAGGAGGGGAGGCACGATGAACCGCGAAGCAATGGCCGACGGCGACGGAACTGTCTACGCTCGTGGGCTCCGCAAGTGTTATGGCGACCGGGTGGTGCTCGACAGCATCGACCTCGACGTCACGTGCGGTGAGATCGTGTGCATCATCGGACCCTCGGGGTCGGGCAAATCGACGCTTCTGCGCTGTGTCGATGGGCTCGAGGAAGTGGACCGCGGAATCCTGCGTGTCAACGGCGACGATCTGGGCTTCTTCGAGACCGAGAACGCCTACCGGGCCATGAGTCGCGTCGAAGTCGCGGCGCAGCGTACCCGGATCGGGATGGTGTTCCAGCAGTTCAACCTGTTCCCGAACATGACCGCCCGAGAGAATGTGATGTCCGGCCCCGTCCTGGTCAAGGGGACGCCCAAGAAGCCCGCTGCGGAGCGCGCTGATGCGTTGCTGTCGAGCGTCGGTCTGGAAGGACACGGCGATCACTACCCGTGGCAGCTGTCCGGTGGCCAGAAGCAACGCGTCGCGATCGCCCGCGCCTTGGCGATGGACCCCAAGGTGATGCTGTTCGACGAGCCCACCAGCGCCCTCGACCCCGAACGCGTCGGCGAGGTCCTGGCCGTCATGAAGGGCCTGGCCGAACAGAGCATCACGATGTTGGTGGCCACCCACGAGATGGGCTTCGCCAGGGAGGTTGCCGACAAGGTCATCTTCATGGACGGGGGACTGATCGTCGAGCAAGGCCCGCCCGCCGACGTCCTGGGCAACCCCCAGGAGCCACGCACCCGACAGTTCCTCGAGAAGGTGCTCGTATGACGGGGCGATCATGACGTCACTCGAAGCAGACGTGGTCGTCGTCGGGGCTGGCTCAGTGGGAAGCATGGCCAGCTGGCAGCTGGCCTCGCGCGGCCTGCGGGTCATCGGAGTCGACAGGTTCTCGATCCCCGGTCCCTTCTCTGCCTACGCAGGGGAGTCCCGCATCTTCCGCAAGGTGTACGTCGAAGGTGGGCACTACACGCCGATCCTGCAGAGGTCACAAGATCTGTGGCGTGATCTGGAGAAGGTCAGCGGGGCCCAGCTGCTCCACACGACGGGCGCGGTCACGATCTACGACGAGCACAATCCACGGTTGGCTTCGCTCCTGGCGGCTGCGCAAGATCATGGCCTCGACAGCGAGCTCCTGCGGGGTGATGAAGCAAGGGCCAGGTATCCCGAGCACCTGATCAGGGACACCGATGTGACGGTCTTTGACCCTGAGGGTGGCTACCTGAGCTCGGAGAAGGCCGTGACCGCCGCCCTGGTGGAGGCCACTCGCCTGGGGGCCACGTTCCTGGGGAACCGGAAGGCGCACAGCGTCGAGACGTACGGTGACCGCTACATCGTCCGGACCGATCAGGAAGAGATCATCGCCTCCCGGGTGATCATCTCGCAGGGCAATGGTGCCGGAGCCGTGTGCAAGGAGCTCGGCGTGCACCTTGCCGTACTGCCGCAGGTGCTGACCTGGTTCCCCGCCATCGACCCGTCAGCCTTCAGCAGGGCAGGCCTGCCGGTCTTCCTCAGGCGTGCGGAGGAGGACGGGCGGTCGGACGACGTCCAGTTCTACGGGTTCCCGAGCGCTGACGGTTGGACGGTGAAGGTCGTGGCGAGCCTCTACCTGGACGAAGTCGAGTCCATGGAGCAACCCCCTACTTGGGACCCTCGGCACCTGGACCCCATCCGGGCGTGGGTTCAGGAGTTCATCCCGGGACTGATACCGGACCCGGTGCGGGTTGCCACGTGCGCGGACGGATATCTCCCCGACGACACCGGCGCCCTGGGGACGGTGCCCGGCATGGACGGAGTCGTCGCGGCGGTCGGCTTTTCCGGCCACGGCTTCAAGATGGCCTCTGCGCTGGGAGCCGTTGCCGCAGACCTCGCGGCGGACGGCGCCTCGGCCACCGACGTCACCTTCATGAACCCCGCCAGGTTCCTCGGACCTGACGCGCGTCTCACCTCGTTGGCCTTGAGCTAGAAGCAACACCTCTTCACATTCACCTTGCATCAACCGTGATGCAGGACGACCAAGAACGGATGAATCATGACCACCACGAACTTCCGGCCGAAGTACATCTCCTTCGATGTCTACGGCACGTTGATCAGCTGGGACACCGATCCCACCACCCTCCGGCTGCTCGCGGGTCGCCTGCCCGAAGAGCAGTGGCCGACGTTCAAGAAGGTGTTCCGCGGCTACCGGTTCGACGAGGTCTGCGGCGACTACAAGCCCTATGAGCAGATCTTTCCAGCACAGTGGGATCCGAAGCTTGGAATTCACGTGACTTGAAGTCGCGGCC
>JADMIO012731194.1_pt1 | contig 20523 bp, 16 predicted proteins | sample 8958161 | NCBI WGS metagenome assembly JADMIO01 (sample SAMN16585339, study PRJNA669376) | soil metagenome | isolation source: Crop rotation soil | place: USA: Cullars Rotation, Alabama | collected 2011 | reverse complement strand
CTTTCCCCAGGCGGCGGCGTACGCCGGGCGCTCGCCGCCAGGCGTGGGCCACCAGCGCGCGTACCCACGTCTCCTGGTAGGCGCGGCGCGCCCGCCCGCCCATGGTCTCTCGCTTGCGATCGTAGTAGCCGCGCAGGCGGTCTTTTCGCGTCATGACGTTCGTTCGGGTTCGAGCGCGAGACCGGCCCCGCGGGCGGGCGTGCCGCCCGCGGGTGGCCTCGTCGGCGAGGGGTTAGCCTTCCTTCGAGCAGTCGCGCTTCGTGTACTGAAGCTTCGTGCCTTCCTCGATCGCCGCCTCCTCGAGCTTCGGGCGGACCACCTCACGCATCGGCTCGATCCACTCGGAGACGATGGTCCACTTCTTGCCGTCCCACTGCTGCACCATCGCCATGCCGTCGCCTTCGTGGTTGTCGCACGTGACCTTGATCGGCCGCGTGAGGCCCTTCATGCCGAGCTGCTCGAGACGCTGCTCGGTGAGGTTGAGGTTCTCGAAGCCCCAGCGCACCTGCTCCGCGGTGGGTGACTTGGTGTTGTACTTGGCCATGGCCGTCCGGATGGCCTCGCTATTGAACATCGCATTGACGAGCATCCGGTTGTACAGCACCTCGCCGATGCCCTCTTTCTTGCCGGCCCCCTTCCCCTTGTCGTAGAGCAGCCGGACGATGTCGTCGTGGACCCTGTAGTGACCGGGCGCCGTGAAGGTCATCGACTTGTAGCCCTTGGCGCCGTCGCCGGCCGGCACGACGTCGGCCTCGGTGCCCGTCCACCAGTTCCCCACCACGTGGTCCATCTTCATGCCGTGGGCCGCGGCTTCCTTCACCGCGACCTGGTTCATCACGCCCCACCCGGAGATGTAGATCCAGTCCGGGTTGATCCGGCGGACCTGGAGCCAGGTCGCCTTCTGCTCCTGCCCGGGGTGGTCGACCGGGAGCAGCGTGAGATCGAACCCGAGCTGCTTCGCCAGCGTCTCGAGCGTCGGGTTTGCTTCCTTCCCGTACGGGCTGTTGTGGAAGATGTGGATGATCTTCTTCCCCTTCAGCTTGTCCATCCCGCCTTCCTGCGACCCGACGTACTTGACGAAGGCGGAGGCCTGGCTCCAGTAGGTCATCGGGAAGTTGAATACCCAGGGGAACCAGCGGCCGTCGGCGGACGCCGTCATGCCGTAGCCCATCGAGTGGACGACGACCTTGTCGACGGCGGCCTTCGGGACGAGCTGATACGCGATGCCCGTGCTGTACGGGTTGACGATCAGCGGTCCCTTCCCCTTCAGGCGCTCGTAGCACTCCACACCCTGCTTGGTGTCGTACTGCGTCTCGCACTCCTCGACGACGATCTTGACGCCGTTGATCCCTCCGTCGCGCTCGTTGAGGAGATTGAAGTAGTCGCTGCCCGCGTTCGCGATCGGGATACCGCTGGGCGCGTAGGGACCGGTCCGATAGACCAGCAGCGGCATGAAGATCGTGTTGCCCTGGGCGGCGGCCAATGTGGCAAGCGGCCCGGCCGCGATGGCGAGGGCCAGGATGCCGATCCGGAAGGCTCTCCAGCTCATGGTCACTGCCTCCTTGTTGCGGGTGATGGTGTACCCGGAGGTCGAGGTCGAGCGTCCTGGGGTCACGGAGATGGTCCGGTCCTCGGTCACGACAGCCAGCGCTTTCGCCGTCGGTAGTGCTTGACGTCCCGGTAGCTCTTCCGGCTACCGACGCCGGAGAGTCCCAGGTAGAACTCCTTCACGTCCTCGTTCTCGCTGATGGTCCTGGCGTCGCCGTCCAGCACGATCCGGCCGCTCTCCATCACGTAGGCGTACTGGGCGAAGTTGAGCGCCATGGCGGCGTTCTGCTCGGCCAGCAGCACGGCCACCTTCTCCTCGCGATTCAGGCGGCCGACGATGCTGAAGATCTCCTGGACCAGCATCGGGGCCAGCCCCATGGACGGCTCGTCGAGAAGCATGAGCCGCGGGCGCGCCATGAGGGCGCGGCCGATCGCGAGCATCTGCTGCTCGCCGCCCGAGACGTACCCGGCCCGCACCGTCCGCCGCTCCGTGAGCCGCGGGAAGTAGCGGTAGACGCGCGCGAGATCGTCCGCGACCTCCCGGGCGTTCCGGCGCGTGTAGGCCCCGGTCAGGAGGTTCTCCTCCACGGTCAGGTGCTCGAAGACGTGCCGGCCTTCCATCACCTGGACGACGCCGGACCTGACGATGTCGGACGCGTTTCGGTGGTGGAGCGGCTGTCCCTGGAGCTCGACCACGCCCTTGGTCACCTCGCCGCGCTCGGTCCGGAGCAGCCCCGAGATCGCCTTCAGCGTCGTGCTCTTGCCCGCGCCGTTGGCCCCGAGGAGCGCCACGATTCCGCCCTCCGGAACGTGGAGAGACACGCCCTTCAGGACGAGGATCACGTGGTCGTAGATGACCTCGATGTTGTTGACAGTCAGCAGCGGCCGCCCGTTGCCGGTCACGCGTGGCTCCCGGCTGGGCCGCCGCGCCGCGGCTGGAATGCCGCCTCGGCTCCGAGACCCCGGCACGTCACCGGTGCCATCTCCCGTACCCTAGCACGCGCGCTCTGCATCCTCAGTGCGGAAAGGGCCACATGCGCAGCTTCTCCTTGCCGATCTGCCAGAGTCGCGCCAGTCCGTGCGGCTCGACGATCAGGAAGAAGATGATCAGGCCCCCGAAGACCATCAGCTCGATCTCTTTCTGCAGCGCCGTCGACACCCCGAGCCCGAGCCAATGCGGGATGTTCGTGAGCAGGATCGGGACGAGGATGATGAAGGCGGCGCCGAGGAACGAGCCGAGGATCGAGCCCAGCCCCCCGATGATGATCATGAAGAGGACCAGGAACGACTGGTTGATGTCGAAGGCCAGCGTCTCCGCGCTTCCTAGGAACAAGAAGACGAGCTCGGCCCCCGCCACGCCGCAGTAGAACGAGCTGACGCCGAAGGCGAGCATCTTGGTCCGGAGCGGCCGTACCCCGATGATCTCGGCCGCGATGTCCCGGTCCCGGATCGCCATCCACGACCGGCCGATGCGGCCCCGGACGAGGTTCTTGGCGGCGAGCGCCAGCAGCGCGATGAACCCGAGCGCCATCAGGTACCGAGCGGGGGCGCCGGAGTTCGGTCCGGTCACCAGCACGCCGAGCACGGACCGGTTCGGCGCGGTGATCGTGCCCGACGAGGCGTAGTTGACGAACCACGGCACCTTGTTGAAGAGCCAGATGAGGAAGAACTGCGCGGCCAGGGTGGCGACCGCGAGGTAGAAGCCCTTGATCCGGAGGCTCGGCAGCCCGAAAAGCAGCCCGACCAGCGCGGCGATCACGCCGGCGGCCAGGAAGACCAGCAGGATGCTGACGCGCGGGAACGCCGTCGTCAGCTTGAATGCCGAGTAGGCGCCGACCGCCATGAACCCCCCGGTGCCGAGCGACAGCTGGCCGGCGTAGCCCGTGAGGAGATTCAGGCCGATCGCGGCCAGGGCGTAGACGAGGAACGGGATGAGGACCGCCTGGAGCCAGTAGTCGCTGGCGACCAGCGGGGGCACCAGGGCCGCCGCCAGAACGAGGAGGCCCACCACCCACCGGTCCTGGACGATGGGAAAGATCGCCTGGTCGCTGGCGTAGGTGGTCTTGAACTGCCCCGCTTCGCGGTAGATCACGCGCTAGACCCTTTCGATGATCTTCTCGCCGAAGAGTCCCTGCGGCCGGAAGACGAGGAACGCCATCGCGACCACATAGGCGAACCAGTTCTCGATCGCGCCGCCCACCAGCGGCCCCCAGTACACCTCGCCCATCTTCTCGCCCACGCCGATGATCAGGCCGCCCACGATCGCGCCCGGCACCGAGGTGAATCCGCCGAGGATCAGGACCGGCAGCGCCTTGAGCGCGATGAGGGACAGCGAGAACTGGACACCGCTCTTGGCGCCCCACATGACGCCGGCCGCCAGGGCGACCAGGCCCGACACCGACCACACGATCACCCAGATCGTCTTGAGCGGGATGCCGACCGACATCGCCGCAGCGTGGTCGTCGGCCACCGCCCGCAGGGCGCGGCCGATCCGCGTCCGCTGGAAGAACACCGCCAGGATCGTCACCAGCACGGCGGCGGTGATCGCCGCGGTGAGCTCGAGCCGGTTCACGAGGACCCCTCGGACGACGAACGAGGTGTCCGGAATGCCGATGTCGAGCTTCTTGACGTTGGCGCCCCAGGCCATCTCCCCGAATCCCTCGAGGAAGAAGTTCAGGCCGATGGTCGCCATGAACAGGATGATGGCTTCCTGGTTGACCAGCGGACGCAGGACCACGCGCTCGATCGCGAACGCGAGCACCACCATGACGAGCATGGTCAGCCCGATCGCCAGCCACACCGGCGCCCCGCGCTCCATGAGCCCGACCAGCGTCAGGGCCGAGAACAGCACGAGCGCGCCCTGGGCGAAGTTGAACACGCCGGAGGCCTTGAAGATCAGGACGAACCCGAGCGCCACCAGCGAGTACATGAGCCCGGAGGCGATCCCGCCGAGGAGCACCTCGATCAGGAACGCCGGGTTGGCGGCCATGTCGGCGAAGGGCGCCACCAGGACCGCGCGGAGGGCCTCCGCCACGAGCTAGCCCTCCCCCGCGACGCGGGAGCGCGCGGCTCCGCCGACGCGAGCGCGCGGGGTCACGCGGGGACGCTCCGCCCGCGGCGGATCACTCGTGGGCCACCCCGAGATACGCGTGAATCACCGCCGGATTGGCGCGCACCTCGGCCGGTACGCCGTCGGCGATCTTGCGCCCGTAGTCGAGCACCGCCACCCGGTCGGAGATGTCCATCACGACGCTCATGTCGTGCTCGATCAGGGCGATCGTGGTGCCGAACTCGTCGTTGACGTCGAGGATGAACCGGCACATGTCCTCCTTCTCCTCGACGTTCATGCCCGCCATCGGCTCGTCCAGCAGGAGGAGGGTCGGCTCGGCCGCCAGCGCGCGGGCCAGCTCCACGCGCTTCTGGAGCCCGTACGGCAGCCGCCCGGCCGGCGTCTTCCGGATCGCCTGGATCTCGAGGAAGTCGATGATGCGCTCGACGAAGGCCCGGTGCTCGAGCTCCTGCCGCCGGGCGGGGCCCCAGTAGAGCGCCTCCCACAGGAAGCTCCCGCGCATCTTCAGGAGCCGCCCGGTCATGATGTTGTCCAGCACCGACATGCCCCGGAAGAGGGCCACGTTCTGGAAGGTCCGGGCGAGGCCGAGGGCGGCCACGTCGGGCGCGCGCAGGTGCGTGCGATCGCGGCCTTCGAAGAGGATGCGGCCCTCGTAGGGCTGGTAGAACCCGCTGATGACGTTGAGGAGCGTGGTCTTGCCCGCCCCGTTCGGTCCGATGATCGCCACGATCTCGCCCCGCCGGACGTCGAGGCTCACCTGGCTGAGCGCGTGCACGGCGCCGAAGCGAACGCTGATGCCTTCCACCTCGAGGAGAGGCGGCTCACCGGACGTCCGGGCCGCCGAGGCCGCGGGCGCCTCCGCACGGCGCGGCGCCCGCAACGTGCCCGCGCCCGGCTCCCCGCTCACTCGCCTCCCCTCGCGGCGCGGGAGGTGCTCGGATGGGAGGCGGCCCGTGGGCTCACGCCGGCGCCCCGCTCGCGAACACCTCCGCCTCCCGGATCCGCACGTCCGCCCGTACGGTGCCCGTCCGCCCGTCCTCGTAGGTGACCTTCGCCTCGACCGAGACGTGGTCCTCGTCCGAGTAGAGCGCATCCACCAGCGAGGCGTACTTCTGGGCGATGAACCCCCGACGGACCTTGCGCGTCCGGGTGATCTCCTGGTCGTCGGGGTCCAGCTCCTTGTGCAGCATCAGGAAGCGGCGGACCTGGGCGCCGCGAAGCTGCGGCTCGTCGAGGAGGCTTCGGTTCATCCGCGCCACCTCCTCGCGGACGAGCTCGTAGACCTCGGCCTTCTGGGACAGGTCCGTGTAGCTCGTGTAGGCGAGGCCGCGCCGCTCGGCCCAGCTCCCGACCGCCGTGACGTCGATGTTGAGGAGCGCGGCCACGTAGGGGCGGTCCTGCCCGATGCATACCGCCTCGCGGATGTAGGGCGAGAACTTGAGCTTGTTCTCCAGGTACTTCGGCGCGAACAGCGTGCCGTCCGCGAGCCGACCCACGTCGCGGGCCCGGTCGATGATGCGGAGATGCCCGTCCTTGTCGATGATCCCGGCGTCCCCGGAATGGACCCAGCCGTCTTCCTTCGCCTGCTGGGTGGCCTCCGGGTTCTTGTAGTAGGCCACGAACACGCCGGGGCTCCGGTAGAGCACCTCGCCCGACGGATCGACGCGGACCTCGACGTCCGTCAGCGGCGTGCCGACCGTGTCGAGCCGGACTTCTCCGTCCCGCTGGATGCAGATCAGGGCGCTCGACTCCGTCATCCCGTAGAGCTGCTTCATGTTCACGCCGAGCGCGCGGTAGAACTCGAACAGCTCCGGCCCGATCGCCTCGCCGGCGGTGTACGCGAGGCGGACCTTGCTCATGCCGAGGTTGTCCCGCAGAGGGCCGTAGACGAGCATGCGACCCACGGCGTGCAGCAGGCGCTCCCCCACCGGCACGGGCTTGCCGGCCAGCCGGCGCCGCTCGACCCGCCGCGCCAGGTCCAGGAAGAAGTGCACCAGCCGTCGCTTGGGGCCCGCGGCGTCCTCGATCCGGATCATGGCGGTGGTCAGGATCCGCTGGTAGATGCCCGGCGGCGCGAAGAAGTACGTCGGGCCGATCTCCCGGAGGTCGTGGAGCACGGTCGCCGTGCTCTCCGGGCAGTTGGTCGTGAAGCCGGTGAGGATCGACTGCGCGAACGAGAACATGTGGTCGCCGATCCACGCCATCGGCAGGTAGGCGACGACCTCGTCGCTCGCGCGCAGCCCCTCGTACGCGATCGCGTTCCGCCCGGTGACGATCAGGTTCCGGAAGGACAGCATGGTGCCCTTCGGCTGGCCGGTGGTGCCGGACGTGTAGCAGATGATCGCGATGTCGTCCGCCTGCCCCCGGGCCACCTCTCGCTCGAAGTAGCCGGGGTGCTCCTGGTCGAACCGACGGCCGAGCTCCTGGAGGGCCGCCAGGCTGAGGATACCGGCCTCCTGGTAGTGCTTGAGGCCGCGCGCGTCGTCGTAGACGATCCGCTCGAGCCGCGGGCAGCGCGCCTGCACCTGGAGGAGCTTGTCGACCTGCTCCTGGTCCTCCACGATGGCGAAGCGAGCCTCCGCGTGGTCGACGATGAACTCCATCTCCTTCTCGATGGAGTCCTGGTAGAGCGGGACGGGCACGCCGCCCAGCGCCTGGGTCGCGAGCATCGCCCAGTACAGCTGCGGTCGGTTGTCGCCCACGATCGCCGTCTTGTCGCCCCGCTTGAATCCGAACGCGGCCAGACCCAGCGCGATGAGGCGCGCCTGCGCGAGGTACTCGCGCCAGGTGTAGGACTGCCAGATGCCGTAGTCCTTCTCGCGAATGGCGACCTTGTCGCCGAACCGCTCCACGTTCCGGAGCAGGAGCTTGGGGAACGTGTCCTCCGTGGGGTCGAGGTGGGCGCCTCCGTTCGTCGGGCGGCTCGGCTCTGTCGGCGCCATCAGGTCTCCATCAGGCGAGCTTTCCGCGATACCGGAGGCTCCGGCGCCGCTGACGGGGGATCTCCCGGACGACGAGCGAGGGGGGGCGCGCCCAAAGGCCGACCATGGAACCCGACGTGGTCGCCGTTGATCGAGAGGCGGCTCGTCGCGTCGACGAGCTCGCGTCCCATCGATCGCGAGTCCGCGCCCGACGTGTGCCCGGATCGTGCAGCCGACGCTCACCCTCGCCGGTGGCGAGGAGCTCGATTTCTGGCATTCACCCGCCTCGGGGCCGTCGTTGGCCGGGGCCGCGGGCGGGAGCACCTGGAGGTGGGCCCGATGCCCGAAGACCCGAAAAGGTAGGCGGAGTGTAGCGGAGCGGCGCGGAGGCTGTCAAGGAAGGACGCGCACTTACATGGCATGGCGCGTCACGCTGGCGCGGCCGAGTCACCTGGTCGGCCGGCCGCCGTCTCTCCTATACTCGGGGCATCTCACGGACCACCTCGACTCAGGAGGGACCACCATGTCTTCCACGGACACGTCCGACCCGACCACCCGGAGGGACGCGCTCGCCAGCCGGCTCTTCGAGGCAACCCTCGGCCTCATGGATCTCGGGGCGATCCACATCGGAGACCGCCTCGGCCTCTACCGCGGCCTCGAGCGCCTGGGTCCCGCGACGGCGGCGGAGCTCGCAGTCGAGACCCGCACCCAGGAGCGCTACATCCGCGAGTGGCTGGAGCAGCAAGCGGTCAGCGGGCTCCTGGAGGTCGACGACGCGGCGCGCCCGGCGGCGGAGCGGCGCTATGCTCTCCCTCCCGGGCACGCGGAGGTCCTGGTGGATCCCGAGAGCCTGTCGACGATGACCCCGCTCGCGCAGTTCGGGATCGGCGTCATCCAGGCGATGCCCGCGCTCCTCGAGGCCTACCGGACCGGCGGCGGCGTGTCGTGGGGCGCGTTCGGCGCGGACGTGCGCGAGGCGCAGGCCGCCCAGAACCGGCCGGCGTTCCTTCGTCTGCTCGGCCAGGAGTGGCTCCCGGCGGTGCCCGATCTCCACGCCCGCCTGCAGGCGGATCCGCCGGCCCGGGTGGCCGACGTCGCGTGCGGCGCCGGCTGGTCGGCGATCGGGATCGCGCGCGCGTACCCGAAGGTGCGGGTGGACGGGCTCGATCTGGACGCCCCCTCGATCGAGCTCGCCCAGGCCAACGTGGCGAAGGCCGGGCTCGCGAGCCGCGTCACGCTCGCCGTCCGCGACGCCGCCGATCCCGCCCTGGCGGGCCGGTACGATCTCGTCACGATCTTCGAGTCGCTCCACGACATGTCGCGCCCCGTCGACGTCCTGCGCGCGTGCCGGCAGCTCCTGGCGCCTCGCGGATCGGTCCTGGTCGTCGACGAGCGGGTGGCCGACGCCTTCGTCGCGCCGGGCGACCCGGTCGAGCGCCTGATGTACGGCTTCAGCGTGCTCTGCTGCCTTCCCGCGGGCATGGCCGAGCAGCCATCGGCAGGCACCGGCACGGTGATGCGCGCCGCCACGCTCCAGCGGTACGCGGCCGAGGCCGGCTTCGGCCGGGCCGAGGTCCTTCCGGTCGCGAACGACCTGTTCCGCTTCTACCGGCTGCGCATCTAGGCTCGGCAGCGCAGGCGCGGCGCGCTAGCCCCTGCCGCGGCGGGGCCTCCGGACCCGCTTCTCGGCTATCCCACATCCTTCCGCGCAAAGCCGGCGACGCGCTTGTACTCATCGGAGAGACGTCCGAGTTCGTCTCGACTGATGTAGCGCCCAAGATCGTCGAACGGTGTGTCGCCCACCAGCTCCTCCACGCGCCGGATGATGTAGTCGGGCGGATGCTGGCGGTTTGCCAGGACCACCCGAGCGGTCGCTCCCGAGCGCGCCGCCTCGTAGGCGCGGAGGGCGGCCGGCGCATCGACGCCCTCGGCCAGACGATCCGCGAGCACGCGCGCGTCGATGATGGCCTGAGCGGCGCCGTTCGACCCGCGCGGATACATCGGGTGGGCGGCATCGCCGAGCAGCGTCACGCGGCCGAATGTCCAGCGATCGACCGGATCCTTGTCCACCATCGGGTACTCGAAAATGACGTCCGAGCGCCGAATGAGATCAGGCACGTCGAGCCAATCGAACTTCCAGCTCGCATAGATGTGGATGAAGTCCTCCAGCCGGCCCGGCTTGTTCCAGTCGTTCCGCTCGTAGCCGGGCTGCGCCACTTGCGTGGTCCAGTTGATGAGCTGGTGGCCCTCTCCGTCGACGTCGTCGATGATCGGATAGATGACGATGTTGCCAGTCTGGATCGAGCCCGCACGCACGTAGCTGCGACCCGTCAGGAACGGCCTCGCTCGCGTGACGCCGCGCCAGGTGTTGATCCCGACGAAGCGCAGCTCATCGTGCGGGTAGAAGAGCCGGCGCACGAGGGAGTTGACCCCGTCGCAGGCGATCGCGATGTCGGCCTCGACGGGCGCGCGGGGAGCACCCATCGCACTGGAGCGGAAGTGCAGGGTCACGCGTCGATCGGTCTGGTCCAGCCCGACGCACTGATGGTCGGTGAGCAGCCGCTCGCCGCCGAGCCGCGTCATCGCGGCGTTCCACAGCGTCAGGTGCAGCCGACCCCGGTGGATCCCCACCTCGGCGAACGGGTAGCCAGCGAACCGGCCGCGGGGCTCATCGTAGATGAGCTGGCCGAAGCGGTTGAAAAAGCGGCTGTCCCGGTTCTCGATGCCCTGGCGCACCAGCGACTCGCCGAGACCGAGCGCCGTCAGCTCCCGCATCGCATGCGGTAGGAGCGTGATGCCGACCCCGAGCTCCTTCACCGCCGGCACCGCTTCGTACACGCGGCACGGGAGGCCCCGCTGGTGCAGGGCCAGCGCGAGCGTGAGCCCCCCGATCCCGCCGCCGACTATCGCGATGTCCACGAGGCGCCGCTCGCCGTCGGATGCCGCTATCGTCCGAGCGCGACCAGCATGTCCTCGACGCGCGTGAACTTGACCCGCGGCCGGCCGGTCGCACGGCCCCGCTCCACCTCGAGCGCGTCGAGCCGCTGCCAGTCTGCCCACGAGATCCACTGGGGCTGGCGCTGCCGGACCAGCGCGAGGACGGCGGCGGCGGCCGGCTCGGTCGGCGCGAGGAGCCGGCCCCGCTCCGCGTCCTCCACCATGCAGGCGACGGTCTCCGCTGCGTCCGGCTTGTTCGTCCCGATGACGCCAGAGGGGCCGCGCTTGATCCATCCCGCCGCGTACTCCCCGATCCGCGGCTCCCGACTCTCGGGCTCGAGCACGCGCCCCTTGTCGTTCAGGATCACCCCCCAGGCGTCGTGGAAGGGAATCCCGGGAATCGGCACGCCCCGGTAGCCCACCGAGCGAAACACGAGTCCCACGCGCAGATCCTCGAACTGGTCGGTCGCGCGCGCCTGGAGCGTGCCGGCCGCGGTGGCGTGGAGCTCGTTGTGCACCAAGCGGATCCCAGCGACCCCGCCGCTCTCGTCGCCGTGGAGTGCCACCGGGGACACCAGGAAGCGGATGGTCAGCGTGCGCGGCTTGCCCGACGGCGAGCGACGAGCGTACTCGCGCAGGATCTCGACCTTCTTGGCCGTGCCCCGATCGCCGCTCTTCTCGATCTCCGCCCGCGACAGGGGATCGAGCTCGACCTCCTCCGCCCGGTCGGTCACATCGGCGCCGGGCAGATCACCCAGCTCGCGGATCTCGGGGTTGGTGAAGGCGGCCTGCGCGGGGCCGCGACGGCCGAGGAGATACACCTCGCGTACGCGGCTCTCGCGGAGCGCGGCGAGCGCGTCGTCACTGATGTCCGTCACCGCGAGCTCCTCGGGGGTCCGGCAGAGGATGCGCACCACGTCGACCGCGACGTTCCCCACTCCGACCACCGCCACCCGCTCCTGCGACAGGTCGAACCGGTGCTCACGGTAGTCGGGGTGTCCGTTGTACCAGGCGACGAAGTCGGTCGCCGGATGGCTGCCGCGCAGGTCCTCGCCGGGAATGCCCATGCGACGGTCGGTCTGGGCTCCGGTGGTGTACACGATCTGGTGGTAGTGCGCCCGGAGATCCTCGAGCGTGATGTCCTTTCCCAGCTCGACGTGGCCGAAGAAGCGGAACCCGGGATGCGCGGCGGTCTTGTCGAAGGTGGCCGTGACGTTCTTGATCTTCTGGTGGTCGGGCGCCACCCCGAAGCGGACCAGCCCGTAGGGCGTCGGCAGGCGGTCGAACAGGTCCACCTCGACGTCGAGACCCGCTTGGCGGAAGAGGTGCTCCGCCGTGTAGAAACCCGCCGGCCCCGCCCCGATGACCGCGACTCGAAGCGTCACGCGGTCAGGCCCTGGAGCCCAGGCACTGGCCGCCCCGCGCCGCTCCCACCGATATCCAGGTCAAGGCCTGGCCCCTACCTGCGTCTGCAAGGTGTCCACCTCGCCGAGGTACTGGTCGAGCTCCGCCTTCACGACGTCGCCGATCGACACGATGCCGACCAGCCGTCCATCCACGACCACCGGAACGTGCCGGATGCGCCGCTCCGTCATGGTATGCCGAACGGCCCGAAGATCGTCCTCGGGCACCCCGACCACCACGTCCCGGGTCATGATCTCGCCGACGGTCCGCCCGAAGACCCGCTCGTCCCGGGCCGCCTCCCGGACGATGTCACGCTCGGACAGCATGCCCGCCGGCGCCGCGGTTTCGTTCACGACCACGAGCGCGCCGATGTTGTGCTGGGCCAGCAGCGCCAGCGCCTGCCGGATCGTGTGTTCCGGTCTGCACGTGGCGACCTTGCCACCCTTCCGCGCCAGGATGCTCGCGATGTTCATCATTCCACCGCCTTTGCCTGCTCGCGCAGGACATATTTCTGGATCTTCCCGGTCGAGGTCTTCGGGAGCGGCCCGAACGCGACGGCCCGCGGGACCTTGAAGTGCGCGAGGTGCTCCCGGCACCACGCGATGATGTCCCCGCCGGTGATCGGCGCCGCCTCCGGCTTGAGCGTGACGAACGCGCAGGGAGCCTCGCCCCACTTCGGGTCCGGCTTCGCCACCACGGCGGCCTCCATGACGCCGGGGTGCCGGTAGAGAACCTCCTCGACCTCGAGCGACGAGACGTTCTCGCCGCCGGAGATGATGACGTCCTTGGATCGGTCCTTGATCTCGATGTACCCGTCCGCGTGCCAGACCGCGAGGTCACCGGTGTGGAACCAGCCGCCGCGGAACGCGTCCTCGGTGGCCGCCGGGTTCCGGAGATACCCCTTCATCAGCGTGTTGCCCCGGAGCATGACCTCGCCCATCGTGGCCCCGTCGCGAGGCACCGGGGCCAGCGTCACCGGGTCGGCGACCATGAGGCCGTCGAGCGTCGGGTAGGCCACGCCCTGCCGCGCGGCGTGGGCGGCGCGTTCCGGCAGGGGCAGCGCGTCCCACTCGGCCTGCCACGCGCAGATCGTCGCCGGCCCGTAGGACTCGGTCAGCCCGTAGAGGTGCGTCACCCGGAAGCCCATCGCCTCCATCGCGGCAATGACGGCCGATGGCGGCGCCGCCCCTCCGGTCGCCACCTCGACCACGTGGTCAAGGCGGAGCTTCGCATCTTCCGGCGCGTGGATCAGCGTCGTGAGCACGACCGGCGCCCCGCAGAGATGCGTGACGCCGTGCCGGCGGATCAGCCGGAAGATCAGCGCGGGGTCGACCTTGCGGAGGCAGACGTGCGTGCCGCCGACCGCCGTCACCGCCCACGGATACGTCCAGCCGTTGCAGTGGAACATCGGGAGCGTCCAGAGGTAGACGGAGCGCGGCGTGAGCCCGAAGGCGAGCGCGTTCCCGAGAGCGTTCAGATACGCCCCCCGGTGAGAGTAGACGACGCCTTTCGGATTCCCGGTGGTTCCCGAGGTGTAGAGCAGCGCGAGGGACTGCCACTCGTCGGCGGGCCGCGGCCACTCGTACGCGGGATCACCCGCGGCGAGCAGCGCCTCGTACTCCACCTCGCCCAGACGCGCGCCGCCCCGGCTCGCGTCGGCAAGCGGGTCCTCGATGTCGACGACCGGGATGGGCCGCGGCAGAAGCGCGAGGGCCGGGCCCACGGTGTCGGAGAACTCCGTGTCGGTGATCAGGAGCTTGGCGTCCGCGTGCTGGAGGATGAAGGCGATGGTCCGCGCGTCCAGGCGGTAATTCAGCGCGTTCAGCACCGCGCCCGCCATCGGGACTCCGTAGTGGGCTTCCAGCATGGCCGGGACGTTGGGGGCCATGATCGCGACGGTGTCGCCGACCCCGATGCCCCGCCGGGCGAGCGCGGACGCGAGGCGGCGCGCCCGCGCGCCGAGCTCGGCGTACGTGAAGACCCGATCGCCGTGGATCACGGCAGGCTTCCGGGGATAGACGGCGGCCGCGCGGACGAGGAAGCTGACCGGGGTCAGCGGGGCGAAGTTGGCCGGGCGCCTGGCCAGCTCGTCATCGACGAGCCCGTCTCCGGACGTGTCGTCGTTGCATGCTCGCGCCGGCCGGGGTGACACACTACCCGTATAGCGCCTTTGCCGGTTGGCAGGCAAGATCGCCCCGTCCGGGGCTAGTCTTCGACCCCGCGTGGGAGGCAGCGCGCCGGGACGTTGGAAAGCGCGGTCGGCGCCCACCGGCCGAAACGGAGCGAGACACCCAGCTTTCGGTTGCGCCCTACCGGGACCGAAGCAGTCTCGCGCTCATGTGGAACATGCCGCGCAGGCTGATCGCCATGCTTGGTCTTTTCGCATTCGCGCCGCACACTTGAGCTAGCGGCTGGAGGTGCCCAGTGAAGACATGCCGTTTCGCCGCACTCGTGGCGCTGGGGATCGTACTTGCAAGCGTGACGGGCAGCACCGATCGCCCGGCCGCCCAGCTACTCCTGATCACCCATGCGGCGGCCTACGAGCATGACGTCGTCCGTCGTCCTGACTCCGGCCGGCCATCCCTCGTCGAGCAAGTCGTCACCGATCTTGGTCGCCCATCGGGTTTCACCGTCACGCACCTGCAGACCGCCGACGAGCTCGCGACCCTCACGCCGGTCTCCATTCGGCAGTTCCGGGCCGTCATGCTCTTCACGACGGGCAGTGTTCCGCTGCCCAGCGAGACGCGGCTGGCGCTCTTTGAGCACGTGCGAAGTGGCGCTGGTTTCGTCGGGGTTCACAGCGCGAGCGACACCTGGTACGAGGTTCCCGAGTACGCAGCGCTGCTCGGAGGCGTCTTCAACGGGCATCCCTGGCATGAGCGCGTCCGGATCCTCGTCGAGAACTCGAGCCATCCGTCCACGGCCCACCTCGGCCCCGCCTTCTGGCTGACGGACGAGATCTACCAGTTCCGGAGCTGGTCTCGCGGCGGCGTCCATGTTCTGCTGAGACTGGACCCCACCTCGACCGCCGTGGATCGGGGCTCCCGACCAGATGCTGACTACGCCCTGGCCTGGACGCGGCGCCACGGCGAGGGACGCGTTTTCTACACGGCGCTCGGCCATCGGCCCGACGTATGGGCCGACGAGCGCTTCCGCCGCCACCTGCTCGGCGGCATCCTCTGGGCCATGGGCCGATGACCGGACAGTCGATCCACTACAACTGTCCGTCTTGGGTCGCAACTGCGCGCACAGACCGGCGGACGGCTACTGCGATGGGGACGCGGCGGGAGGAAGAGGTACTCCAAGTTTGACGCCCAACCATCGCGTCGGGCGCGTCATCAACCAGTCAGGCGCCTCGCCACTTAGCGACATCCACCGAGAACGGTAGAACGATATTGCGGATAGCGCGAGGCCCACCTCGGTCCCGACCGCCGGCCGGCCGCCGAAATTGGCCCACGGCACTTTGGCTTCGAAGATGACACGCGGTTGATCCATCGCGACCCCAAAGAACCTTGCGGCGATCGGAGCCTCCGCACAGGCGTCTCGCTCGACCTGGCAGGCTCGCACACGAAGCTCGAATCTTCCGCCGTCGCTAGTCGTCGAGTCAGGTACCACTCGAAGCTGCACGAGATGTGCCCGCTCCCCCTGTTTGATCCCGATGGCGAGCCGAAATGCCTCATCACGTGGAAACTCGTCGCTCCACGCCATGAGGTGCGGATCGTAATAGTCCATCGCAATGACTGCCACGTTCAACGCATTGTCATCCCAGGACAGGTAGATGTCACCAAAGACAGGCTCATCCGGCGCCGGTTGCATCGGCACAAGAGCGACGGCCTTGGGCCAATCGAGCAGACTGCTGTCCTGAGCATCGATCGCCGCGTAAGGTACTAATGGGACAGCCGGCACCGTCGAACGCCGAGGGGTCTCCTTGCGACGTTCGGATACCAATCTGTTGGCACGGCTCAGAGCGGCCACGAGCTGTTCGTATGGCCGGTCACGGACATCCACGAGACCGAAGTTGTAGTCCTCACCGTCCGCGCGTCCGCCCTTTGGATGATCGTAGAACTGGAACCAGTGCAAGCCGACCACGTTCGGCTCTCGGGCGAGCGCCTCAGTAGCGGCAGCGGCTCCTACCGCTCGCTCCTCTTGCGTTCCTACGGTCATTAGATGGCCCGTCTTGTTGATGTTGCTGCTGGGCGGCCTCCTCTGACCAGGACTTCTCGGATATCCAGTACGATTGAGATTTCCCGTTCGATTTTCGTGCGCGGCAAAGAACCATTCGGTGACGAGCACAGGCTTCGGCGCCAGCTGGCGAAGTCCTCGAAAATAGTATTGGGCGATCCAGCCGTCGGGTCCGTCCGCATTGTAGTTCGTCGCGATGACATCGACATACTTACCCATGATCCTGACGGCATCGGGGTCGTAATAGATCGGAAGACGATCGCCGAGATACAACGCCTCGGGGTCAGCGGCCAGAATGGCTTCTCGCATGATCCGGTAATAGTGTTCCGCGACGATGCGCGTCCACTCTCGAACGACCGAGAATCCCTGCCCTCCGGGTCGTATCCGTGTCGCGGTCCGGGTGCGAAGCAGATCGTCGAAACTTCGACTGTCCTCGGGCGGTGTGAAGTCACGCCTGAACGCCTGCCAATCCTCACCATATCGCTTCCGAAGGAAACCAATCAGACGTTGCTTTGTGTGGTTGCTCGCCGCATGGCGCGTGTACGCGCTAAAGAGCGGGCCCTGCCACCAGCTGAAGAGCGGGCCGTGCCACCATCCGATCTCGTTGTCCGAGAAATACCCAATCCTTCGAGGGTCTCCTTTGAAGGGGGCGATTGCGTTCTTGGCCAGGTTTCTGACCCGGACCGGAAGATCAGGATCAAAGGGATCGCCCCACATGAAATTGACCCGCCGACCGAGCGACAGCTCGATCGTGGCCGGCATGTCCAGAATCTGTGGCTTGAGTGACCAGCCCCCCGCCGTATTGAAGCCCCACGCGAGAAGCCGCTCGCGGGCGCGGCGTGCCCAGGCAGTCAAGGTCGGCTCGTACAAGCCCCAGAAGTAGCCCCTCACGCCATCAACAGGTCTCGACCCGCCATCGATACCGTTGACGCCGATCGAGAAAAAGGGATCTCCGCATGGAGTCACGAGCGAGGCGGTTCCATTCTCCGATTCGACCCGCCATCGGGAATTCGGAGCCTTGGCAAAATCAGTGCACGCAAACGCCGGGCCCGGCAGCGCGAGGAGCGGCAGAAGAAATTGCACGAGGCCTAGAAGCATCGACGTCTTGAGCCGACGACGCCTCGAGACGCCCGAACACGATACCCGTTCGAGCCGCTGCCGGGCGCTGCAGCAACGAGGTGCGAGACGCGGCCGGCGTGATGACCCGGTGCTGCTCGAGCCCATCCTGAATGAGGATTCGTTTGGCTGCGGCCGAGGGGGGAAGTATTCACCACGCAGGAAGACTTTCAGCATACGGCTCCTGCGGGACAAGGTCGAACGTCTGACCACACCGATTCAAGTATCCGGCGGCCCGAGGGCCCCGCAATCACGGTGCTCCCAGCTGATCTGGTGCGTGCGGGGCACCGTTGCATCTACCGGCCTCTCCTCTCGAGTTCGGTTGGGCCGCGTCCGGCCTCAGAGGGGCTTCCGAAACACTTGATGACCCCATAGCCATTGATCGCGCCATACCTCGCTCAGTCCGCGCGCCGCCAGTCGCCGAAACGTGGGCTCGAATTCGAAGAGGATATGCTGCGGCCGCTCGGGGTCCTTTTCGGCTGCGAAACGCCCAAAGACGTGACCTCCGGGCCTCAACGCATCCGCAAGTTGATCGACCGCCGCCAGCGGATCGTGCAGATGCTCGAAGACATCCATCGTCGTGATCACATCGAATGCGTTGGTCGGTAGCCTCGACGTCTTGAGATCGATGACCTCCGCCGTCAATCCTCGCTGCGCGAGTCGCCACTCGGCAAATCGCAAGAGCGGAGAGCTGATGTCCGCGATCGCCACTTTGAAACCATGCTGGGCAAACAGAATCGCGCCAGACCCGACCCCGGCGCCAAAGTCGAGATACCTGCGACCTGAATGGCGGCGAGCGAAGTCGAGAGCCATGACATAGGCCAACGGCGTCTGATCCTCCGCCAGACTATGCCACCACATCAACTCGAACAGATGCGCCTGGCTTTCGTCGTAGAAGCGATCGATTGACGATGGGTCGTCGCTTCTAACAATTCTCTCCCACTCGCCCCTCAGCTCGGGTCCGATCGCGCGGCAACGTGCCTCGATCTCGTCCAGGTCATCCCGATCGAAGTATGTCGCGAGCTCGCGCAGGAGGCTGTGCTTCAGATCGGTCTCGTTCTCGTACAGCAAGGCCTTCGTCCAGATCGCCCGATACTCGTCCAGGAGTGCTTCCTGCTCCTCTTGTGCGGCGTCCGGGCTCAAGTGCCCCGTGTCGACTCGGCCCCACAGTTCCTTCAGGCGATCCGGCAACAGACCTTCCATTGAGCCTCCCCATACGTCGGACACCGGCCGGGCTTGGCAGTTTCGATGGCCTCGAGCTGCGGCCTGGCACTCGCGTGACACCTTCGCCGCCCCGACACTTCACGCCGGTCGCGGTCCCGAATGCACGGTATTATTGTGACATGACTCACGTTCGATGCGATGAGAGACGAGGCACCGTAGCCGAACTGCGACGATCGGTCTTCTAGAACCGCATGCGCATCATCGTGACGGGCCTCGTAGGCCAGTACGCGTTCGGAGGCGTCGCCTGGGATTACCTACAGTACGTCGAAGGTTTTCGTCAGCTCGGTCATGACGTGTTCTACCTCGAGGACACCGAGACCTGGCCATACGATCCGATCAACAACACCGTTACCGATGACTGCAGCTACAACGTTTCGTATCTCGGGGACGTCATGGCGAGGCTCGACCTCGGCGATCGTTGGATCTACCGCAACTGTCCCGATGGCCGGTACTACGGCGTCGACGCCGCCCAAGCTCACAAGATCTGCGCCGATGCCGATCTGTTTGTAAACGTTTCGGGCGCCGCATGGCTCCGGCCCGAGTATCGGGCAATCCCACGCCGGATCTTCATCGATTCCGACCCGATGTTCACGCAGATCGGCTTGCTGTCAGCCAACACCGAGGTCCTCGAGCGAGTGCGCGCTCATGACCTCCATTTCAGCTTCGCCGAGAACATCGGGCAATCCGACTGCCGCATTCCCGCAGCAGGCTTCGACTGGCTCCCGACCCGGCAGCCCATCGTGCTCGATTGGTGGCCGATGGCGACGGAGTCGCCACGCGACGTCCTTACCACGGTGATGAACTGGGTGTCGTACAAGCACTGCGAATATGCCGGGGAGCGGTGGGGACAGAAGGATGTGGAGTTTCTGCGCTACATCGACCTCCCCAGCCTGACTGCGCAGCCGTTCGAAATCGCGATGGGCATGGGACCCGGGAAGTTGCGGCCGACCGAAGTCTTGCGCTCGCGAGGTTGGCACATCATCGAGCCGGAGGAGCACCTGCCGAATCCGTGGAGCTATCGGAACTATCTCCGAGGCTCCAAGGGTGAGTGGAGCATAGCCAAGGAAGCCTATGTCAAATCGCGCAGCGGATGGTTCAGCTGCCGGAGCGCCTGTTATCTGGCACTGGGCAGGCCATGCGTTCTGCAGGATACGGGTTGGAGCAAGTTCTACCCAGCTGGCCATGGCCTTTTCGCGTTCGAACAGGCGGAACAAGCGATAGCGGCAATCGATCAGGTCAACACCGACTACGACGCGCACAGTCGGGCGGCGCGTGCCCTGGCCGAGGAACACTTTGAGGCACGGAAGGTCCTAGCGGGCATGTTGGCCGCAGCTCACATTGCATCCTGACGGGAGATCAGCCAGGTCACCCGGAGCCGCCGGAAGACCGGGGCCCAGTCGGCCGTACCGGACTCATTTCGGCGTCTCCTCGATATCCAGGACGATTCCTTGCAGCAGGAGCTGGAAGCCCAAGATCAGCGGCAGGAGCGCGAGGACAATCGTCCCAGTCGGGGTTGGAAGACCGGTGCGTAGCGTCCGGACCCAAAGCACCATCCCGTACAGCGCGCCCCACGCGAACAGCAGGCCGCCCACGATCAGGAACAGGGCGATCGGCGAGAAGTCCCGCAGGATATACTTCTGATACACGCGCCGGACGAAGCGTTTCAAGAGCAGCGCGGGAAACGTCAGGCTGATTACGAACGGATTGAGGTCGGATTCCTCGTCGCTGTAGCGGGCTGGGATCGCAACGTCCTTCACGCGCCCGCGTGGTAGTTGAGCTGGGTCAGCATATCGTTCTCGAAAAAGAACCGCTTGTGGATAGCGTTCAGATCGAGCTTGCGCAACGCCGTCGCGGAAACGGCGGTGTAGCCGTTTTGCGGGTCGAAGACATGCCAGTATCCCGATGCGAGCTTATTCATGAACGTCAAGACGATGTTGCCTATCAACCGAACCATCGGCATCGCGGCGAGGGACTCCGCCGCGAGAAAGCGATTGCCCTTGGCGTAGTCGTATGAGCCGTCAATGATCGCATCGAGCAGGCGCGGCAGGTACTCCGGTGGCATTTGCCTTTCCAGCACAGTGGGATCCGAAGCTTGGAATTCACGTGACTTGAAGTCGCGGC
>JADMIO011153636.1_pt1 | contig 20527 bp, 20 predicted proteins | sample 8958161 | NCBI WGS metagenome assembly JADMIO01 (sample SAMN16585339, study PRJNA669376) | soil metagenome | isolation source: Crop rotation soil | place: USA: Cullars Rotation, Alabama | collected 2011 | reverse complement strand
GCCGATGATCGCTTTCGCCTCGTCGACGCGGTCGATCGCTTCCTGCAGCCGCCGCGGCGTGAGGAAGTTCTGCCGCACGTCGTCCGCCGGAAATTGCGACTCCACGTTGAACTTCCCGGTCAGCAGCCCGGAGGCCAGCGGCACGCGCGCGATGATGCCGTAGCCCTTCGCCTGCGCGGCCGGAAAGAGCTCCCGCGCCGGCGCCTGATTGAGCAGGTTGTAAAGCACTTGCAGCGCATGCCCCCAGCCGCGCTCCACAATCTCCATCCCCTCCTCGGGCGTGCTGATGGAGACGCCCCACGAGCGGATCTTGCCGGCGTCCTGCAGCATCTCCATCGCTTCCTGGATCTCCTCGCGTCGCAGCTCTTCGATCGACGGGTTGTGCGCCTGGTAGAGGTCGATGTAGTCGCTGCGCAGGCGGCGCAGCGAGCCGTCGACGGCGTTGAAGATGTGCTGCTTCGAGAAGTCCTTGCGCATCTCGCCGGCGGCGGTGCGGACGATGCCGACCTTCGTGGCGATGACGACGTCGTTCCGCTTTCGGGATAGAACGATGCCGAGGAGCGACTCGCTGCGGCCGAAGCCGTAGCTGTCGGCGGTCTCGTAGAAGGTAATGCCGAGGTCGCGCGCGCGGCGGATCGCGGCGAGCGAGTCGTCGTCGCTGGTGCGTCCCCACCCCAGCGGCGTCCCCGACGCCTCGGCCGCACCGCCGATGGCCCACCCGCCGAAGCCGATGGCACTGACCCTGATCCCGGTGCGCCCGAGCTCGCGGTACTGCATCCTCGTTGATTTTAGCTACAACCGGACCTGCTTCACTTCTTTGATTGACGAGAATGCGCCGAACGCGTTCACCACGCGCGGGTCGAGCGGCGAGTCGATGCTGACGATCGACATGGCCGTCCCGCCGCTGGCGTTCCGCGCCAGGTTGTACTCGGCGATGTTGACGCCGGCCTCGCCGAGGAGCGTGCCGACGCGGCCGACGACGCCGGGCACGTCGTTGTTGATGATGTAGAGCAGGTGCCCCTCGGGGCGGAACTCGATGCGGAACTGATCGACCGAGACGATGCGCTGCTGGTGCTCGGAGAAGAGCGTCCCCGACACGCAGACCTCGTGGCCGTTCGCGCCGGCGCGGAAGGTGATGAGGTTGCGGTAGTCGCGCGGCGTGTCATGCGGGATCACGTCGACGGCGATGCCGCGCTCCGCCGCGAGCTGCTTGGCGTTGACGAAGTTCACCGACTCGACGAGGTGCGGCTCGAGCACACCCTTGACGGCGGCGATGGTCAGGATCTCGTGCAGCCGCTCGGCGATCGCATACGTCTCGATCGTGGCGCGCGACACCGGCGCGCCGATGATCTGCGCGGCGAAGAGGCCGAGCTTCTCGGCCAGGCTGACGAGGCCCTTGTCTTCGGCGTCGACGACGCCCTCGAACGGCAGGTTCACGGCGGAAACGAAGATCGAGCCGCGCAGCGCCTCGACGACGTTCTCCGCGGTCTGCACGGCCACGCGGTCCTGCGCCTCGATCGTGTTCGCGCCGATGTGCGGCGAGAGGATGATGTTCTTGGCGTTGAGCAGCGGGTGGTCCTTGCCCGGCGGCTCGTTCTCGTAGACGTCGACGGCGGCGCCGGCGAGCTTGCCGCTGTTCAGCGCGTCGGCGAGGGCCTGCTCGTTCCAGATCCCGCCGCGGGCGATGTTCAGCGCGATCGCGCCGTCCTTCATCTTCGCGATCTGCGCCGCGCCGAGCATGCCGTGCGTCTCCTCGGTCAGCGGCGTGTGCACGGTAACGACGTCGGACTTCGCCAGCAGCTCGTCGAGCGAGGCGCGCTGCGCGCCGGCGGTCTCGAAGACGTTCGGTGCGATGTAGGGGTCGTAGGCGACGACGTGCATGCCGAACGCGCGCGCCCGCGCCGTGAGCAGCTTGCCGATGCGGCCGAGGCCGATGATGCCGAGGGTCTTGCCATTGAGCTCCACGCCCATGAACTTCGCGCGCGTCCACTCGCCGCGCTTCACACTCGCATGCGCCTCGGGGATGTTGCGGCAGAGCGACAGCAGCATGGCCATCGTGTGCTCCGTCGCCGACATGACGTTCGCGGTGGGCGCGTTGATGACGAGGATCCCGCGCGCGGTGCAGGCGTCGACGTCGACGTTGTCGAGCCCGACGCCGGCCCGGCCGACGACGCGCAGCTTCGCGCCGGCGTTCACCAGCTCCGGCGTCACCGCCGTGCCGCTGCGCGTGATCAGCGCGTCGGCCTCGGCGACGGCGCGCAGGAGGTCGTCGCCCTTGAGGCCGGGACGGTAGTCGAGGTCGACGTCGGCGGCCTTGCGGAGGATGTTCAGGCCCGCCTCGGCGATCGTCTCCGTGACCAGAACGCGATTCATGCCGCCGCCACCTCTTCGAGCGCGTCGAGCATCGCGTTCAACGCCTCCATCGTGATGTCGCCCATGTGCCCGATGCGGAACGTCGTCTCCTTCCACTTGCCGTAGCCGCCGCCGAGGGTGAAGCCGCGCTGGCGCATCGCGGCGCGCAGCTCCTCGGGCGGGCGGACGGGGGCAAGCGCGGTGACGGTGGCGGACGCATGCGCGCGGTCGGCAGCGAGCTTCGCGAACTTCGCGGTCCGCGCGATCGTCGTCTCGCGCATCTCCTCGTGGCGGCGCCAGCGCGCTTCCAGCCCTTCGCCGCGGAGGACGTGCTCGAGTTGCGCGGCGAGGGCGAAGAAGTGCGGGATCGACGGCGTCGACGGCACGCCGCCCTCGTCCGCGTGCTTTTTGTAGTTGAGGAAGTCGAAGTACGTGCCGCGGTACGGCATCTTCTGCGCGCGCGCCAGCGCCTGCGCCGAGACCGCGACGAGCGCGATGCCGGGCGGCAGAGCGATGCCTTTCTGCACCGAGGCAAAGCAGACGTCGAGGCCCCACTCGTCGAAGCGAAGCGGGATGCCGGCCAGCGACGAGACGGCGTCGACGAGGACGAGCGTGTCGGGCGACTCCGCGCGCACGGCGCGGGCCAGCGCGGCGACGTCGTTCGTCACGCCGGTCGAGGTCTCGTTGTGCGTGATCGTCACGGCGTCGTAGTGCGCGCGGCGCGAGACGAGGTGGTCGGCGAGGTCCTCGGGATCGATGGCCTGCCCCCACTCGACCGAGAGCTTGTCGACTTCGAGGCCGAGGGACTCGGCGATCGCCGACCAGCGCTCGGAAAAGGCGCCGCACGTCGTGACGAGGACGCGGCGGCTCGCGCAGTTCACGAGCGATGCTTCCATGAGCGCCGTGCCCGTCGCGGTCATGACGAAGGCGTCGTGCTCGGTGGCGAAGAGCGGCTTGAGGTCGGCGGCGATGCGCGCGTAGAGCTCGCGGAACTCCGCGCCGCGGTGGCCGATCATCGGCCGCGCCAACTCCTGCAGGATCTCGGGCCGCACCCACGTGGGGCCGGGGATGAAGAACTTAGACATAGCGGAGGACATCGCGCAGGTCGCTCACGAAAACGTCTGCATTCTCCCTTACGAGCGGCCGTTCGGCCACCCCTCCGAATCCGATGAAGAGATCGACGGCCGGCTTGGCCTCGAGGTCGCTGGCGCCGTCGCCGATCATGGCCGCGCCGCCTTTCGATCGCACGCGGACCGCGCGGACGACGAGCTCCTTCCCGCCGGCGCGCGTGAGAAGGGAGCGGCGGTCGAAGTTTTCGTAGTTGCCGTCGTCGTCGAACATCAGTCGCACCGCGTGCACGTTGCGAATACCGAGCCGCTCGGCGAGCGGCGCGATGGCCTGCTCGATTCCGGCGGTGACGAGATGGATGACGTGCCCGCGCTCGCGCAAGGCCGCGATGACCTCCTCGGCGCCATCGACGAGCGACGCGAGGTAGCGCTGCGCGAGCGCGTCGACCGCTGCCCGCGCCGGACGGATGATCTCCAGCCGTCGCGCGTACACCTCGTCGAGCGGTACCTCGCCGTTCATCGCGGCGTTCGTCAGTTTGGCGATCTCGGGATGGCCGCCGGCGAGGACGTCGATCCCTTCAATCGTCACGAGCGTGGAGTCGACGTCGAAGAAGAGGTAGCGGTACTTCACGCGAAGACGATCTTCAGCAAGTCCGAAAACCGCTCCAAGTAATGATCCGGCGCCGCCGCGCGCAACGCCTCCGAGGAGGACGAGCCGGTGGCCACGACGGCGACGGCGATGCCGCTGTTGCGCGCGGCGTGCACGTCGATCGGCATGTCGCCGACGAAGAGCGCGTCGCCCGGCGCGCACGACGTCGCCGCGAGCGTGTGCAGGACGTGCTGGGCCTGCGGTTTTCGCGCGCCGGCCAGGTCGGGCCCGACGATGGCGCGGAAGTAAGAAGAGAGCGAGAGGAAGTCGAGGATCTTCTTCGAGAACGCCGTCGGCTTGTTCGTGCAGACGGCCATCAACACGCCGGCGTCTTGCAGCTCCGCGAGCGTCGTCTCGACGTCCGCCAACACCTTCGACTCCTGGCAGCAGATCTCGTCGTAGCGGCGCTCGAACGCCTCGGTCACGCTGGCCGGCACGTCGTCGGTCTCGAACGTGCGCTCGAGCAGCTTCTCCAGCCCGTCTCCGACGCAGGCGCGAATGCGCTCGCCGTGGAGCTCGGGAAGGCCGTGCTGCCGGCGCGCGTAGTTCACGGCCTCGTTCAATGCATCGTAGGAGTCGACGAGCGTTCCATCGAGATCGAAAAGGACGGCGCGGTAACGGAGGGAGGCGGCCACGGTCATGATTGGGAGCGCCAGATTCTATCTAGAATCGCCGCCGCCTCTTCGACGTCCAGCCGGCGCTCGCTGACGAGCTCGACCTTCGGCCACACGTCCGACGACTTGAACCCTTCGACGAGGACGACGTCGGTGTCGAAAAGCTCGAGCAGTGCGCGCTCGTCATCGAAGCCGATCCGCGCCGTTCCGTTGTGACGAAACACCACCGCTTCGCCTTTTCCGGCGAAAACGACCGGCTCGGCGCCCGCGTCGAGGAATTTGCCGGTGTCGCCGCGGTGCTCTTCGTTCAATACGTGATGAGTGTGCTTGATCGCGCCGACGCGTTTCCCTTCCGCGACGAAGCGGCGGATCAGCGCCACGATCAGCGTCGTCTTTCCCGCGCCGGAGAAGCCGGTGATGGCGGCGACGTTCATGAAGGTATCTTACGAATGATGAAACGACTCCTGGCCGCTCTTTTTCTCGTTGCCGCGCCGCTCCTGGCCGCCGAGCCGGGGAAGATGACGATCGACGTGGAGCCGCTCGGCGACGCGCCTGACGGCGTGGTGGTGCGGACGACGTTTCGCTTCGCCATCGGCCCCGACGTGCCGCCGGGTGTGCCGCTGGTGATCGCCGGCTCGGTGAGTGAGGGAGGGGCAGTAGTCAAGCGCTTCCGCTTCCCGCTGCAGGAGTCGCAGCGCGAGTCGCTCGCGGCCATCCAGACGTTGCCGCCCGGCGACGCGGAGATCGAGGCGCGGATCATGGTGCCGCTCGAAGAGTCGGCGCCGGTGATCGTGGCGAAGGCAGCGCAGAAGGTCGCGATCGCGAAGACGAACAAGGCGTACGTCGCCGAGGCGGCGGCCGCGGAGGCCATGGTGCCGCAGAACGCCGGGGCGGTGAAGATCGTCACGCCGCGCCGCGACATCGCCGTCAACCTCTTCATCGTCGACGTCGACGTGCAGCCGCCCGTGAAGCGCGTCGAGTACTGGGTCGAGGGCAAAAAGATCTTCACCAAGAACGAGCCCCCCTACCGCACGGAGCTCGACCTCGGGTCGCTGCCGAAGCGCGTGGAGGTGCGCGCCGTCGGCTACGACGAGGGAGGGCGCTACGTCGACGCCGACGCCTTCGTCGTCAACGAGCGCGAGGCGCCGCAGACGGTGACGATCATTCGCACCGTCACGCCGGACGGCGTCAATCACATCAAGGTGAGCGTCCAGAACGCGGGCGGTGGCGAGACGAAGAACGTGGCGCTGTTCGCCGGCGAGAAGAAGCTCTTCGAATGGGCGCATCCGCCGTACGCGATCGATCTGCCACCCGGGAGCCTCACGAGCAGCGACACGCTGCGCGCCTCCGTTGCCGGCAGCGCGACGGCCGCGGCGGCGGAGGACGCCAGCGCGGTGGAGCTGCAGGTGAGCGTCGTCGACGCGGCGGGCGCACCGGTCGGAAATCTCGCGCCAAGCGACTTCACCGTCGTCGACAACGCGGCGACGCAGACGATCACGGCGTTCCAGGACGCCGAAAAGCTGCCGATCGCCATCGGCCTGCTCATCGATCACTCCGTCGGCATGGAGAAGCGGATGGCGACGGTGAAGAAGGCGTCGACGGAGTTCCTCGAGCGCCTCGTGCGCGTCGGCGACCGCGCCTTCGTCGGCGGCTTCGCGCTCGATCCGCAGAAGGTTGCGCCGTTCGTCAGCGAGCCGGCGGCGCTCGCGGCCCAAGTCGATTCGATCCCGAAGCCGAAAGGCTACACCTCGCTGTACGACGCGGTCGCCACCGGCCTCTATCGCTTCCGCGGCCTGCCGGCCCGCAAGGCGATGATCGTCGTCACGGACGGCGGCGACATCAGCACGCGCGTGACGTACGACGAGCTCGTGACGTACGCGCGCGCCGCGCGCGTGCCGCTCTACTTCATCGGCGTCGGCATGAGCGGCCTTCCCGGTTTCGGCGGGGGGACGATGCGCTCGCTGGCGGCGGAAACCGGCGGCAACGCCTGGTTCATCCGCAACGAGAAGGCGCTCGGCGAAACGTACGCGCAGCTCGAGAAGGAGCTGCGCGCGCAGTACGTGATCGGATACCGCCCGGAGCCGGCGAAGGGCTACCGCACGGTGGAGGTCAAGGTCGATAAGCCGGGGCTGACGGCGCGGACGATGCGGGGATATATCCCGTAAGTGTCATTCCGAGCGGAGCGAGGAACCCCCCGCCGGCGGGGGATGCTTCGGCTTCGCTCAGCATGACACTCGATCACTGCCCCTGCATGAACACGAACGAGCCGTCGTTCGTCGTCGTGTCCTTCATCACGACGTAGCCGCGGATCTGCGCGCTGCCGGCGATCTCGTCGACGAAGAGAATGGCGTTCTGCTTCGCCGCGTCGTTGATCTGCACGACCTGTCCGGGCGCAAGCGTGAACTGCGGCTGCCCGCCGCTGATGGCGCCGGTGAGCGGGTCAACGAACGTGAGGCGGACGGTGACGGGCGCGGCGTCGGGAGCGCCGGCGTCGTCGATGCCGACGTTCTCAATCCCGACGTTCGACACGATCCCGCCGCCCGCCCGCACGATCGACGTCAGCGCGTGCGCGCCGTTCGTCGTCAGCGCCGGCGCGCGGTAGGCGATGCCGTACGTGGCCTTCCCGTCCGGCGCGAAGCTGTAGACGCGCGCCACGGCCGTCGCCTCCGTCCCCTTCGTGAACGACGGGTTCGTGAACGTCAGCAATAGCGTGCCGAAGCTGTCGCCGTTGCCGGGCGGGAGGAGCCCGGCGTCGGCGAGCGTTTTCAGGAAGTCGTCGAAGTGAAGGTTGTCGAGCGGCGCGAGCGTGCCGAGCAAGCCGCTGCGCGGCGCGGAGCCGTCGGCGGGGACGTACTCGAACTCGACGTCGGTCGATTGCGTCGAGTTGTTCGTGACGTCGAGCGCCGTGAAGAACGCCGTCGCGCCGTGCACGCGCCCGACCACCGGCAGGTCGACGGAGAAGCCGCCCGCCGCGTCGCCGGCCACCTGCCGGTGCACCGGATGCGCGAGCGTGGAGAGGACCAGCGAGAAGAGGATCGCGTTCATGGCCGTCTCCTCACAACGACTTGAGGTACTCGACGAGGTCGTTCTTCTCCGCGGCGCTGAGTCCGAGCGAGAACGTCGCGTCGTAGTGATCGACGACGTCGGCGAGCGTAGCGAAGCGGCCGTCGTGGTAGAAGCCGCCCTTCGCGTGCGCGAAGAGGCCGTGCAGCGGGGTCGTGCGGTACTTCTTGTCGGGCGAGCGGTTGGCCTGGAAGTCGTCGATGCCGATCTCCGAGCCGCTGTGCATGTTCCAGCCGGCGTCGGTCAAGAGCGGTTCGGCGTGGCACGACGAGCACTGCGCCTTTCCGGAGAAGAGCGCGTCGCCGCGCGCGGCTGCCGCCGTGTCGAAGCTGCCGGCCGGCGGCTTCGGCGCGGGAATGGAGAGCTGGTAGAAGTGCAGCGCTCCGAGCTTCGGCGTGATCAGATCGGGCTCATTGCGCACGCGGTCGAAGTGCGCCTTCGCCGCAACCGGGAACTGCACCGGATCGGCGAGACGCGAATCGTTGAAGTTGCCTTTGCCGTGCATCTCCAAGTTCGCCACGAAGGCGTTCCAGTACGGGACCGCGCCCCAGCCGGTGTAGGTGTGGAGGTTGACGCCCGCCAATCCGAATGCCGGCGGAATCAGCGTCGCGGCGGACTTGCCGTCGGGGCGGAACGCCTTGCCGTCGAGGAAAAGCTCCGCGTCGAACTTGCCCGGCCCCCAGCTCGCCAGCACCTTGCGGGTGGTGGCGTCGTCGACGCCGAGGAGCTGGTCGACGGCGGAGAGATCGGGAGAGAGACTGACGATCGCGCCGACGTTGAGATCGCGGTTCGGCCAGCCGTCGAGGCGATGGCCGATGCCCGGCGCGAACGCGTCGTCGACGGTCGAGTGGCAGAGCGCGCATTGGATGCCGATCGACGTCAGCTTCCCTTCCGGCGAGAAATGTCCGGTCACGCCTACGACCGCGTTGAGCTGCAGCAGCGCCGCGGTCGTGGCCGGATCATCGAGGTTGACCGTGCCGTTCTTCACGCCGGCGACGACCGCGGGCGGCAGCTCGTCCATGTCGACCTTCAGGCCGACGGCGAGCGCTGTCTTCGGCGAGACCTTGGCCACGCCCTCGTGGAGCTTGAGCGTGTCGCCCCAGAACGCCTCGTCGCCGAACGTGTCGTAGCGGAAGATCTGCCGGCCGTCCGCGAGGAGCTTCTGGTTGTTCGACGAGATGACGCGGTCGAACGTGGCGCCCGGAGCGTTCCCGCGCGGGCCGGCGACGGCGTCGTCCGGCGTGACGTTGCCTCCATAAATGGCGAGAGCGGCGGCGAGAAGGAGGGCGAGGGCGAGAACCAACGCTGCATTTCTCATGGCGCCGGCCAATGTATGGCCGTCGACATGATTATGCAAGTCACAACTTTGAAAAGACTGTGAAGATTAAGCTTAGTCCGTCATCCGCGCGTACGCCGCGCTCAGCATCGTCACGCGCTTCACGTAGTTCCGCGTCTCCGCGAAGGGGATCGACTCGAGGAACTCGTCCATCGGCTTCGACGGCGCGGCGCGCCGCCACTTCAGCACGTTTCCCTGCCCGGCGTTGTACGAGGCGACGGCCAGCTCGATCTTGCCGCCGAGGAGATCGATCAGATAGCGGAAGTGCATCGTTCCGAGCTCGATGTTGACCTCCGGGTTCGTCAACTGCGAAACGTCGAATCGCCGAAAGACGCGCGCGCCGAGCTCCTTCCCCGTCGCCGGCATGAGCTGCATCAGGCCGAGCGCGCCGGCGCTCGACTTCGTGCGCGGGTTGTAGAAGCTCTCCTGGTGAATGAGGCCCATGACCAGGTGCGGGTCGAGGCCGTTCTTCTTCGCGTATTTGCGGATCGCACCTTCGTACTTGATCGGGTAGTACATCTTGAGGAAGTACGCCGGCACGGAGTCTTGCTCGACGGTGGCCAGCTGCGGGAAGGCGCTGCGCAGCGCACGCATCATCGACAGCGTGTCGCCGCTGTAGTTGTAGAGCTCCGCCATGAGCGCGTCGGCGAACGGCTGGTTCTTGCGCGAGCGGTTGGCGAGGATCTCGGCGCGCGCCTCGCGGGCATCGGCGAGCGCGGTGAGCTCGTAGGCGAGGCGCAGCTCCCGCGGCATGTTCTGCTCGGCGATGTCGCGCCAGTCCGGACGGTTCATGGTCAGCGGGTTGTTCGTCGCCTCGGCGTGCGGCGCGCCGCGCTGCTCGGCGAATTTGGCATAAACGTCGTCGTACGGCGCCGATGACAGCGTGCGATAGATCGCGCCCGCTTCTTCTTTCTTGCCGAGGCGCTCGGTGGAGCGGGCGATCCAGTAGGCGGACTGGCGCTTCACGTTCGGGTTGCGGTAGTGGTCGCGGATGAACGCGAGCTGCTCGACCGCGCCGTTCAAGTCGCCGCGCGCGTACGCCGCCCACGCCTTGTCCCAGAAGTGCTGCAGCGAGGCCTCCTGCGACGGGTCGAGCTTCGCCAGTTGCGGGATGAGCTCGCGCAGGTAGTCGTCCTGATTCTTCGTCTCCGCCGCGGCGATGAGCGCGGTCAGGACTTGGATGCGCACGTCGTCGGCGAGCGGCAGCGGCAGGAGGTCCTTGAGCCGCCGGACGTAGAGCGCGTCGTACGACTCCTTCTTCGCCTTTTTCGCCAGATCGACGAGCTGCACGGTCTTCTTTACCTTGCGCGTGACGGTCTTCTTTTTCACCTTCACTTTCTGCCGCACGGTGATGACCTTGTTGACGAGCGGATTGATCGACGCTGACAGCGTGCGGTAGTTCCGCGCGGCGAAGTAGAGCGCCGGAATGGAGACGCGGTACGGCCCGCCGGTGAGCGGCTCGAGGACTTTGTCCGACTCTTCCAAACGCCGCAGCTGCTGCAGCGCGAGTCCTTTGTTGAGCTGCGCGGGCAGCCGCAGGTCGGCGGGAACGCCGAGCTCCTCCATGAAGGTGATCTCGTCGAGGCAGTTCTGCCCGTCGCCGTCGCGGAGGAAGCTGACGGCGCGCTCGAGCCGCTCGCGCGGGGTGAGCTTGATCGGGCGGTCGGCGGCGAGCGACGTGAGCGACTGCACGACCGCCACGGCATCGCCCGCCGGCGCCGCCGCGGGATTCTTGATGGCGACGCTGCGCGCGGCGAAGAGGACGGCGGAGACGTCGCCCATCGCCATCGCCGATTCCATCGCGGTCATGCGCGCCTTCGCGGCGTTGTCCGACGACGTCGAGTCCGACGCCAGCACGGCCGCGGTGTCGAACGCGTGGCGGTAATCGCCCCCCTCGGCGTAGAGCGAGGTCAGCGCGAAGCCGGCATCGTCGCGGTAGACGCCCTTCGGATCGCGCACCCAAAGCTGGGCGAGCGTGACCCGCGCCTGCGGGGCATTCTTTGCCAGCTGCAGCGACTGGCCGAGGAGCCAGAGGCGGTACTCCTCGACCGCGCGCTTGCCGAAGGTGAAGGAAGCGAGCTTCGCCGCGGCGTCCGCGCCTTTCTTGTCGTTGAGCGCATCGAGACCGGCGGTGAACGTCGCGCGCAGCTTCTGGAGGTCCGGCGGTGCCTCCGGTTTTGGCCGCGCGGCGACCTCGGGAGCCTCTTTTTTGTGGCAGCCCGCCAGCACGAGGACAACGGCGACGATGAGGCAGCTACGACGCACGGCGATGTGGAGTGCGCGGGCCGTGCCCGCGCTCTGACAGCGGCGGCATGGCCGCCGCACTCCACATTACAGCCCGAGCGATCCGGCGTCGCCGTCCGCGAGGATTCGCACCAGCTCGTCGTAGAAGTAATTCGACGACTTGCGGACGTCCTCACCGATGCGCTCGTCATACATCTGCCGGCTGCGGTCGATGTCTTCCTTCAACCGCTCGTAGATGTCCTTGTTCTTGCGCCCCTGCTCGACCTTCGACTCGTTGTACAGCTTGATCTCGGAGACGAGCAGGCGGGCGAAGCGGCGGGCCTCGTCGTGCTTCTTGGAGTCTTCGCTCTGCGCGCCGCCGAGCGCCGAGCCGCGCTGCAAGCCTGCCGGCGGGACGTACTGTGTCGTCGGCCGCTCCTCGTGCTGCGGCGCTGCCGCGGGTGGCGGAGGGGGTGGCGCCGTGGGCGTGGGGCGCTGCGTCGCGGTGGTCGTGCCGAACTCTTCGGCCGCCGGGACATTGAAGCTTGGCCGCGCCGCGGCCATCATTTCGCGCATCGCCGCGGCCGACATTGCCACCGTCTCCGAAGATCCGGCGAGCTCGGGGGTGGGCGGAGGTGGAGGAGGCTCCGGCGCGGCGGGCGCGGCTTCGGCTGCTTCGTTGAGGCTCGGCGACGGAATCTTCTTACGGATCGCCAGCGTGTCGATGAGGAGCCCGGTCGCGAAAACGAGGATCTCGATCGACGCGGCATCGAACTTCGATCCGTCCTCCTCGGTCGCGTCGACGTAGACCGCGGCCGCGACCTTGTCCTTGATCACCATCGGCACGAGCGCGGCCTGCGCCGCGGCGCCGACGCCGAGGCGCGTGGCGAGGTTCGCGCCGTCCCAGAGGACGACCTGCTCGTTGCGCAGCACGTGATCGAGCTGGGGGATGAGTCCCGGCGCGGCGTTGAAGCGCTTCACCATCTCATCGTTGCCGCCGTGCGCGGTGAAGCCGACGCCCTTCCATCCGCTGAACGTTTCGCCGCGCAGGATCAAGAGCGCCGCGCGCGAGCCGAACTGCAGACACGCTTCGAGCAGCCCATTGAGGATGTCGACCTGCGACTTGCCGCGCTCCACCGACTGGAGCGCCTGCTTGACGCGCGACGCGTCCGCGGCGGCGGGTGGCGGCGCGGCCGGCTTCGCCTCTTCGAGCGACTCTTCCAGCTCGGCGACGCTCTTCTGGATGTGCGGGGCGAAGTTGATGGAGTTGACGTCGGCCTGAACGCTCTGGAGGGCCGCCTTGAGCTGCGAATCGACGACGACGCGGACGTCTTCGATCGAAGCGCGAATCTCCGAGACCATCCGTTCGATCGACTCGCGGACGTGTGCCTCGATCGAGCTCGCGACTTCCTCGCCCCTCACGGCCATAAATCCTCCGGTTGCTGTAGGTTGACCCTGATCGCCAGAGCGTCGCGGATTATAGCGCACGCTCGTGTGCTACTTTGTCGGCACCAATGCGCCGCTCCCTCCTCCTGTTCGCGCTCCTCGCCGCCGCGTGCGGCGGCAAGGGCAGCGGCCCCGACGCCACCGGCGAATGGCGCGGCGTGCTGCAGCAGAAGCGCGCTGCCACCGCGCCGAACGCGACGGCGCGCGAGAAGCAGGCCTACGCCGACTCCCTCGGCGCGTTCGTGGAGCGCAACCCGTCGCACAGCCGCGCCCGCGAGGTCTACCAGCGGATCCAGATCGACTTCGCCCGCGACCTCGCCGCGCTCGGCCGCCACCAAGACGCGATCCGCGTCTACCGCGCCGTGCTCGCGCACGACTCTCGCAACGCCGACGCCACTCGCGGACTGACCGAGGCCATCGACCGCCTGGCGGTGACGCGCGCGAAGCTCGTGCAGCTCGAGCGCGGCATGTCCGAGCACGAGGTTGCTCACATCCTAGGCAAGCCGATCCCCGGATGGACCGAGACGAAGGAGCGCCCGGACGCCACCATCGAGTGCTGGTACTACCGCACCGCCGAGGGGGGCGTGGCCGGCGTCTACTTCCGCGACGGCGCTCTCTTCGCGGCGGAAGAAAAGTCGCACGAGAAGCTGGTGCCGCTGTCCCGCTAACCCCTCGGAATCGCGATTGCAGAGTCCATTGTTGAGAGAGGCACCATGCCGCTTTACGAATATCAATGCACGAACTGCGGGGAGCGCGTGGAGATCCTCCAGCGCGTCAGCGATCCGCCGTACGAACATTGCCCGAAATGCGGCGCGGAGATGAAGAAGCTCGTGTCCGCGCCGGCCATCCAGTTCAAAGGCTCCGGCTTCTACAAGACGGACTACGCGTCCAAGTCCGCGGCGCCGTCCGAGACGAAGTCGGAGGCGAAAGCGGAGGCGAAATCCGAATCGAAGAGCGACAGCAGCAGCACCACGCCATCGTCAACCAAGTCCGAGTAAGGTCCATGGTCAAAGTCAGGGATCTCAAGCGACGCGCCGACACGGTGCTCGAGGAAGTGTTCCGGTCTCTCTTCGAAGAGATCGACATGACCAAGGTGCGCAAGGAAGTGGAGGCCATGCAGAGCGGCGCGCCGGAGCTGCAGCGCAGCGAGCACGCCCGCCAGCTGGCGCGGCGCACGGCCATCCGCTGCGCCGCCGCCGGCGCGGTGACCGGACTGCCGAGCGGCATCTTTGCCATCGGCGCGCTCGGCGCGGACCTCTCGTATTTGATGTTCCAGCAGTTCCGGCTGATCGTGGCCATCGCCACGCTGTATGGCCGCGAGCCGCACGGGCGCGAGCGCTTCAACGAGGCCATGCAGTGCCTGGCGTACGCGTCGGGCGTCGGCATCGGCAAGCACGGCATCGGCACGCTCCTGGAGTCCGCCACGATTGAAGGCGGCGTCGTCGCGGAGAAGATCGGAACGCGCTTCGCGCGCGAGCGGCTGACGAAAATCATCCCCTTCGTCGGTGCCGTTTCCGGCGGCGCGTTGAACTACTGGTCGGTGCGCGCGGTGGGCCGCGCCGCGATCAAGTATTACGAGTCGCAGGTTGAAGAATCGGTGGCGGAGGAGATTTGGGCGGAAGGGGATCGGGAGCACGCGTAACGCGGGAATTGACCGTGCGGCACCTCAGTTTGACCGCACGACAACGCGATGCCCAAGTTCGAGATTGATCCGTCGACGGAAGTGCGCTCCGCTTTTTACGAGCGGCGCCGACTTCGCCGCATCCGGATGATCGTCGAGCTGACGCTGAACCTGATCGGCAGCGACATGACCGTCACGCATCGCGAGGCCTGCTGCCTCATCAACTGCGCGCGCAAGGCCATCCTCGATCTTCATCCGAGCTTCGAATTGCGCTACGAGCGGATCATCGCCCCGCACTTCGAGCGCGTCCTCGTGCAGCGGTGGCCGAACGAAGCGCCCCTCTCCCCAGGCGACTGCGAAACGATCAATTAGCGTTCGCGCCCTCTTCCAACTCCCGCACCACGTTCAGATCCCCGAGCTCGCGCTTCGCCCGCGCCACCTCCGCGCGCGCGGCGTTGCGCACCTCGTCGTTGATGAAGCGGATGTGCGGATCGTCGGGGACGAGCCAGCGGTACTCGATGGGCGCCAGCGCCTCGGGTGAAAACTTGTCGCGGCGGGCGAAGACCATGGCCACGTCGTCGAAGGCGATGAGCGCCCAATCACGGCGGCGATAGCGGACGAGCGATGCGGGGAGCATGCGCCGCTCGTTGCTCTGCACGTCGACGACTTCGATCTTCTCTCTCGCGTATTCGTCGACGGAGAGGGCGAGGTCGTAGCGCGCGATCATGTCGTGCCACGCGCGGCTGTCATGGCGCGCGCGGGCGTCGAAGGCGATGAACGCCGCGAACAGCTCGTTACGCCCGTCGGTGAGCGTGCGCCGCTGCGGATAAAACGTCCATTCGAGCAAGCCGCCGAACTGGTCGGCGTTGTAGATGTTGCCCGGCAGCGCGTAGCTCTTCAGCTTCGCCACGGCGCGCAGCGGGAAGTACATCGGGTCGGCGCCGGTGCCGTGGTCGTAGCGCTGTATCGCCCAGCCGAGCGGCACGAGCGCGGCAATGGCGAAGCCCATCGACAGCGTGCGCGAGAGCTTCCGCACCGGCGGCACGAGCAGCGGCAGCGCCGCGAAGTAGAGGCCCTGGTTGCGGACGTAGCGGACGGCGAGCGCGGCGAGCAACACGAACATGGCCATGCGCCAGAGGTTCGCGCGCTTTTCCTTCGTGGCGATGAAGACGAGAACGAGCGCCGCGATGGTGATGTAGAGCAGCGGGAAGATCGCAAACGGGCTCGGAAGCCACTCGGCGTTGACGAATTCGCCCTTGCGGATCAACGCGCTGAGCTCGAACGGCGCGGCGATCGCTTTCCAGCCGTACGGATTGACTAGGAGCGCCACCGCGCTGACGGCCGCGGCGATCCAGCGGCGGACGTCGATGAGCATCGCCGTCGCCGCGAGCGCCGGCGCGAGGAGCGCCGACGGATGGACGTTGATCCAGAGGATCGTCAGCGCGGCGTACGCCGCCACGCGCGGCAGGGGCGCACAGCGTGCGCCCAAGAGCCCGATCGCGACGACGGTGAAGAGCGCCGCGTCGGTCGCGGGACGCACCCCGAGGCGATCGGAGGCGCCGGCGAAGGCGAGTGCGCAGAGCGCCAAGGCCATGCCGACGTCCGTGTCAGTGAAGAGAAAGGCCGCGGCGAAGATCGCCCCCACGAAGAGCGCGTGGTAGATCGACATGGCCTCGTCGCCGCCGAAGCCGTGGGCAACGTACGCGGCCACCTGCCAGAGCCACTCGCCGTCGATCCACTCCTTCTGCTCGCTCGCCAGCGTGAGCGGATCGCTCTTCGGCAAGGCATGATGGTCGGCGATCCAATGCCCGGCGGCGAGCTGCCAGAAATAGTCGTAGCTGCGGATCGGACCGACGGCGGCGATCGTGACGAGGACGAACAACGCCAGCGCCGCAAGGCGTTTCTGCATGCGGCGCGAGTATAGGCGTTAGGTGCTCGGCGCGGGCGGCGGTGGCGGCGCCGGCACGCCGGCCGGAGGCACGGGAATCGCGTTCGGCGCGGGGGGTGCGGCCGGTGCCGCCGGCACCGGGATGCCGCCGAGGTTCTCGACCTTGATGTCGCCGTTCACCGTCGTGATCTTCAGCTCGTACTTGCCGCCGTTCACTTCGCCGGAGACGCGGCGGCTGCCGGGGTGCGAGTGAATATCGAGCGGGAAGGCCGCTTCGAAGTCGCCGTTGACTTGAGTGAAGTCGCCGTAGAACGACGCGCTGGACGGCAGCACCGCGATCACGCGGCCGTTCACGGTCTTGAACGTCGCGCCTTGGAAGTCCTTCGTGAACGTGCAGACGATGCGGCCGTTCACGCTCTTCGCGGTCACTTCCTTGGTGCCGTCGGTCTCGAGGTCGAGCGAGCCGTTCACCGTGTTGGCGGCGGTCTCGCCGGCCACGCCGCGGGTCATGATCTTGCCGTTGACCGTCGTCAGCTTCAGCTCCACGTTCGACGGCACGGTGAGGTCGTAGTCGATCCGCGTGTCGGTCCAGTCGAAGAAGCCGATGTGGACGCGGTGGCGCTCGCGGCGGCCGATGACGAGCGTGTCGCCGTCGCGGTCGGCCTGGAACTCCTCCGGCTTTTCCTTGCCGAAGGAGCGGATGCGGGCGTCGAGGAGGACCTTGTCCGTCGCGCCGCCGTGCACGTTGATCGTGCCCTCGACCTCGCGCACCTCGATGCGCTTGATCTCCGCGGAGGGCCACGTCTTGTGCACCTCGGTGACGTGGCGCTCGCCGCGGACGACGCAGCCCGCCAGGGCCAGCGCCAGCAGCGAATAGATCTTGCGTCCTCGGCTGTTCATACGAAACCTTGCCGTCGTTCTTACGGCGTCACGGTTTTAGGGTTTCAGATGGGCTCCGACTCCAGCTCCCAAACGACGCTCCTGCGCATTGCCGCCTTCCTGGTCGACGCGCTGTCGATCGCGATTCTGCTCATTTTGCCGTCGTCCGTCATCAGCTATTCGATGGCCTGGTTCGGCGGCTCGGTCAAGGCCATCGCCCTGGTCTGGTTCGCCTCCCTAGGCGTGCTCGTGCTCGCCATGCTCCTCCGCGACGGCTACCGCGGCCGCTCCCTAGGCAAGCGCTTGCTCGGCCTGCGCCTGGTCACGCCGCGCGGCGAGGGCTGCGGCTGGGGACGGTCGGCGGTGCGGAACGCCTTTCTCGCCGTATTCCCGATCGAAGTGTTTCTGGTGCTGCGCGGCAAACCGCGGTTAGGGGACCGGGTGGCGCGGACGATGGTCATGGAAGAGTGAGTCTTTTTTCGCGCAACGTGCGCGCGAACTGCTCCACCATCGACCGTCTCACATCAAACTCGAACTCGTTCTGGACCCCGTATGTCTCTCCTACCAGCACGACGTCGGGCGCATTCACCAACCGGTACACCGTCCCCAGCGCCTCGAACGGCACCACCACCCGCACGCGCTCGTACACGTAGCGCTCCGCAATCGGCGCGATGGACAGCACCCCCGCCGCCGCCTCCCGATATGCGCGCGACAGCCCTCCCGTCCCGAGCTTTACTCCGCCGTACCAACGCACCACCACCACGCCCACGTCGTAGAGATCGCCAAATGCGGAGAGGATCGGCTTCCCCGCCGTTCCCGACGGCTCGCCCGCGTCGGAGCTGCGCGTCCGCTCCTCATTGAATCGCCGAAACGCCCAGCAGTGATGCGTGGCGTCGAAGTGCGTTTTCTCGATCGCGCGCGAGCTCCGCGAAGAACGATTCCTCGCCGGAAACCGGGAAGGCGATGCCGAGGAATTCGGAGCGCTCCACCTTGATGCGATGCTCGGCGCGCGCGGCGAGCGTGCGGTAGTGGTCGCGCACGATGCGGCGACTATAATCCGCGCGCCATGTTCAAGATCGCCGAAATCTTCGGCCGCGAGATCCTCGACTCCCGCGGCAATCCCACCGTCGAAGTCGATTGCCTCCTCGAGTCGGGCGCGCTCGGCCGCGCCGCCGTTCCCTCGGGCGCGTCGACCGGCTCCCGCGAGGCGCTCGAGCTCCGCGACGGCGACAAGAAGCGCTACCTCGGCAAGGGCGTCGAGCACGCCGTCGACAACGTCGAGCTCATCGCCAAGGAAGTCGAGGGGATGGATGCGCGCGAGCAGGTGATGATCGATCTGGTGATGAAGCAGATCGACGGCACCGACAACAAGGCCAACCTCGGCGCGAACGCGATGCTCGGCGTGTCGCTGGCGGTTGCGAAAGCCGCCGCCGAGGCGGCGAACCTCCCGCTCTTCCTCTACCTCGGCGGCACCGGCGCGCGGACGTTGCCCGTGCCGATGATGAACGTCGTCAACGGCGGCGCGCACGCAGACAACAACCTCGACGTCCAGGAGTTCATGATCGTCCCCGCCGGCTTCGACAACTTCTCCGACGCGCTGCGCGCCGGCGTCGAGACCTTTCACCATCTGAAGAAGACGCTGAACGACCGCAAGCTCGTCACCGCCGTCGGCGACGAAGGGGGCTTCGCGCCGAACCTGCAGAGCAACGCCGAGGCGCTCGATCTCATCGTCGAAGCGATCGGCAAGGCGGGCTACCGCGCCGGCGAGCAGATCTTCCTCGCCCTCGACGTCGCCGCCTCGGAGTTCTTCGCGAAGGGCAAATACGACTTCGAAGGAAAGCCGCGCACCAGTGCGGAGATGATCGACTACTACGCCGCACTGAAGCAGAAGTATCCGATCGTCTCGATCGAGGATGGCTTGGCCGAGGGCGATTGGGATGGGTGGGAAGCGCTGACCAAGGCGCACGGCGCGACGACGCAGCTCGTCGGCGACGACATCTTCGTGACCAATCCGTCGATCTTCGCCAAAGGCATCGAGCGGCGCATCGGCAACGCCATTCTCATCAAGCTGAATCAGATCGGCACGCTCACCGAGACGCTCGACACCATCGAGATGGCCAAGCGCGCCGGCTACCGCAACGTCATCTCGCACCGCTCCGGCGAGACCGAGGACGCCACCATCGCCGATCTCGCCGTGGCCACGAACGCGGGGCAGATCAAGACCGGCTCGGCCTCGCGCAGCGACCGCATCGCCAAGTACAACCAGCTCCTGCGCATCGAGGAGGAGCTGGGCGACGCGGCCGTGTTTGCAGGAATGTCGCTCTACAAGAGGTGACAAAAGAGCCGGTTTCGTCACTCTTAGGATGAGAGTGATCGCAAATGCCCGAGGATCGCGACATCATCGTCGGAGTCTTTCAGCTCGGCAACCTGTTTGCGCGCCGGCTCGCGCCGATGTTCGAGAAGACGCATCTGACCGCGCAGCAGTGGACGATCCTCAACGTCGTCGCCGGCTGCGGCCCGACCACGCTGGCCGCGCTGGCGCGCAGGATGATCGTGTCGAAACAAAACATGACCGGCATGGTCAACCGCCTGCGCGCCTCCGGCTACCTCGAGCGCAACGAAGACCCGAGCGATCTCCGCTCCTCGCGCGTGGTGCTGACGCGGCGCGGCCGCAACGTCGTGGAGAAGCTGCAGCCGGCGTACGAGCGGTGGTACGCGGAGCTCGTCGCGGGGCTCGACGGGATGGACGTCACCGAGCGGACGATTGCGGCGCTGATCGCGCGGTTGTCGTGACGACCACGCGGTTGCGTCCTTCACGCTTCGCCGCGTACAGCCGTTCGTCGGCCGTTTGAAACAGCGTGTCGACGTTCGCGCCGTCGGCGGGGAAGAGCGCGCCGCCGATGCTGATCGTGAGGATGCCGGTCGACTCGACGGCGGCGCGGATGCGCTCGGCGATCGCCGCGAGCGACACGGCGTCGATCTCCGGCACGATCACGGCGAACTCCTCGCCGCCGTAGCGGGCCGGGAAGTCGACGCTGCGCACCGTGTCGCGGATCACGCGTGCCACGCGCTGCAGCGCGTCGTTGCCGGCGAGGTGGCCGTGCGTATCGTTGTACTTCTTGAAGCGGTCGAGATCGAGGACGAGAATGCCGAAGCTCTCCGGATAGCGCGAGGCCCGCTCGATCTCCGCGTCGATGCGCTCGCGGAAGGCGCGGAAGTTCGGCAGGGCGGTGAGGTCGTCGGTGCGGGCGCGCGCTTTGAGCTCGTCGATCATGTGGTTGAGCGCCACGCCGAGCTTGGCGATCTCCAAGTCGCCCGCCACCGGCGCCATCGCCGAGAGATCGCCGGCGGCGATGCGGTCGGCGCCGCGGGCGAGCTCTTCGAGCGGC
>JADMIO011302004.1_pt1 | contig 20531 bp, 16 predicted proteins | sample 8958161 | NCBI WGS metagenome assembly JADMIO01 (sample SAMN16585339, study PRJNA669376) | soil metagenome | isolation source: Crop rotation soil | place: USA: Cullars Rotation, Alabama | collected 2011 | reverse complement strand
CCGAAGGTGAGCCAGTGTGATTACATTTGCGGCCTAACTGTGGCCAGTCCAGTTACGCTGGAGTCACTAGTATTTAGGTGACACTATAGAAGCGGCCGCGACAACTTGTCCACGTGGAATTCTAAGCTTAGGATCCCAATGTGCTGGAAAGCAGGGCTGGGTGTCGATGTCGCGGTAGCCACCCAACAGTTGACGCTCAATCGGATCTGCTTTTGCGAGATCATTTTGATCGGGAACCTCGAGATACACCTCGGGTTTCATCCAGCGGTAGGCATAACCGTACATCAGCACTTTCGAAACCCGATCGCTTCGGTTGGGGGCGGCGGTGTGAAAGATCCGATTCTCGAAGAGGACAGCATCACCTGCGTTAAGCCTTAGGTCACACACCTCCACGTCCGCTGGATCAACCTGGCCTTTCCGAATCGTCAGCGGTTGCGTCCTAAGATGACTACCGCGAGCCATCAAAGTCATGCCGCAATCAGAGCGGTGAAAATCCGTCAAACAATAACAGATTTTAATTCCCACGCGGGGCAGGCACAGATGACCCAGGTCCCTGGGAATGCGAATATCGCGATGCCATCCGCGTCGAAAAGGCGCTGCACCTGGATCTTCCGGTCGCTTATAAATAAGTGCGGTGGAGTGCAGATGTATGTTCGGACTAAGCAACTGAACGACGAGAGAAACCGTTGCTGAATGCGAAAGCAGCGCAAAGAAGGCTGGGTCCTGAATTAAGCCGGGACGCCAATCCAGATGGTTGTATTCCGCCTTATCACGGATTTCCGGCTTTTCCAAAAACGCCTTCGCCCGCAGGTCGCCTGCGGCAGTCAAGCGCTCCACAGCCTTGCTATCCAGAGCTTTGCGCACAACCAGGAACCCATCCTGATCGAAAGCTTCCCGCTGCTCCGGTTTAAGAGGAACGAAATCCAAGCGTATCCTTTAGCTCACTTTTTTGATGAGACAGCAATGCTGCATCTCGTCGTTTACGGGAGGCAGAATGGTAGCACGTGGGAAAAGCTTCCTCATATATTTTTCCGTATGATAGACGTAGCATGTCTCTTGCTGGTCCGGCGGGTAAGTCTGATAGTCGTCGGTCTCGATATACAGATTATTCCCATTTATTAGCGTGAACCAATCGGCTTGCTTCGTTCTTTCAATAATCCTGCGGCCTTCTTCAGCGGAACAATTACCTCTTTCGATCTCCAGATCAACTCGCCATTGAAAGTTGTTTCGGGGATCCTTGGCCGGTCGGGAAAAATGATGAGGATCAAGAAACGTAAAAGCCAGCACTCCATTCGCGGCCAACATGCCTTCCAATTGCGTGACTAACTGAAGCATGTCGGTCTCCGTGGTATTTGTAAACACAGAAAATGCAAGAATGTAATCAAACGCCTGATGCAGGTCGGGGACAGGCAAGTTTGGAATGCCGTATGGATTGAAAGCGAAGCAATAGCGATTGTAAAAAACCCAGTGCGACTTCGGAAACAAAGCCTTGCCTTTCTCAATTGCCTGCTCAACTATATCCACGCACCAATATCGTTCGTGATCTATGGTTGAATTTGGATCCTCGAGAATCTTCCCGATATTCCCACCAAAATCCAGTACGTTCTTACCGTGCCAGTCGCGTTGCCCAATTTGCAGCGAGAAATAAGTAAACTGTCCCAGCCTGGTTGAAAAAAATGTCATGACAGGTTGCTCTCATCTTCTGATCAGACAGCAATGCTGCATCAGGCCGTCCAATGGAGGACGAATAATTGCACCGGGGAACTCTCGCCGCATAAATTGCACGGAGTGGTAAACGTCGTATGTCAAACAAGTCTCAGTCTCGTTGGACCATGTACCGTTGTTATTGATATGCAGTTCCGACCCGTTCACCAGCGCGCACCATTCGATTCCGCGGCTTTGTGCGACCGAAGTCTTAACCTCGAGCATGCGATCGGGTCGATAATTGCTTAGCAAACGCCAGCTCAGGTTGTCAGCCCAATGAGGATCGATAAAGGTAAATGCCAGAATACCGTCCGGCGTGAGGTGTCTCCTTAATTCATCAACCAGAGCGTGCATTTCCTCCCTTGGCGTGTGAGTGAAAACGGAAAAAGCCAGGATCACATGAAACTTAACTCCCATTTCCGGAACCGGCAGGCCGCGGACGCCCCCAGGATTGAACGAACAGTTGTAGCGGTTGTAGTGAACCCAATGGGCTGTCGGAAATCGCTCTCTACCAACTTCCAGCGCTTCTTCGATGACATCAAGGCAGTAGTATTGTTCCGGAGCAATGGTGCAGTGGTGATCGAGTAAAAGATTGCCTTCATTACCGCCAAAATCAAGCACCAGCTTTCCGCGCCAATCCGGATAATCCAATTGATGGTCGAAGTACATGAACCGGCCGCCCTTCCCTGCCAAAGAGCGACTGGCGCGCTGCTCCGCTGATCCTCGCCAAAGGTACACTTCTCCCATTCTCGCGCTCTACTCTCTCAGGGTTGACGATAAAAGAACTCGCGATTCAGGTAGTTCGATCTCCCGCTGTCGTCGTAAAAGCTATTGAACAGCACGATCACGAGGACGCCCTTGTTGACTCGGATGTATGTCTCGGATTTCATGAAGCCAAAGTCGAAGTCAACAGCGAAAGCAAGAGCGCGCTGTCCCGCTTCTTCTTCGAGGTTAGCGAATACCTTCGCTCTGGTTCTGGGCCACTGAATAGCTTTTTCCGCCCCGGCGCCGATTACACTGACGATGAACTCTTCTCCATCCTGGTCAATCGTGATTTCTGCTACGCCCTGTGTTTTAGGATCGGTATTCAGCCAGCGCCCTGTCAGCTTATCGGCGTTCAGTGTTCTGGTGGCCGGATCAGTTAACGCCGGATCTAAATCTCTTTCTTGTTTGAACAACGAAGTTTGGTCCATGATTAATGATGTTCGTGCGCCAGGGCAAAATACTCACGCACAAAGTAGTCGACTCGTCCGCTCTGGTCCTTGAATCTTTGCAATTGGGCCAGTACCAGCAGGCCTTTCATAATCATTCCCTGGAGCCGAGCTTCAGCGAAGCCGAAATCGTAGAGACACGAAAAACCCGCGCCGGCTTTTGATGCGGGAGCCGGAGCGAACAGGCTCACGTCGACGGTTCCCCAATCGATCAAACCTTCCGGACCAACTGCATAGGCGCGCAGAGAGAGATTTCCGTTGGAGCTCGACGTCACGACTCGCGCGATACCGCTCGTGTGCGGGTTTGAATTGATCCAGGTTCCAATCAACTCGGCGGTATCGATTGCGCTGGTCGCTTCACCATCAATTTCGACACGATCACGCAGTTGAGCGAATTCCAATCCTTGTCCTCCTAAGAAGTTCTGATCCAACTCCGAATCATCAGACGTTCGGAACTGACGCCGTTTGAGATCGGCGTTCGCGCATGAACCGTACGATAGTTGTCCGAAAACAACAGGTCGCCTTCACGCATCAGCAAGTCCACTGTGTTTTCGGTATTAGAGATGACGTGCTCGAAGGCGTCCAGGGCTTCCCGCATTTTGTCTGAAATACTGGCGCCTCCAGATTCCAGAGCGAGGTCGATGGTATAACGCCGCCAGCACAGACTGGATTTAGTCAGAATCGTCCGCCATGTCAAGCCGCCTCCCCAATAGTCCGCAAGCTGCCAGGGCACAGCTTCGCTCTCCAACAATGCGAGTGTTTGGGATCCCAGCCGATCGCTCACTTCATTACGTATCGTATCGACATCAAGCACACGCGAACGACCTCCGCCTCCCGGGTCAGCACGAACACAAACCATGGAAATGAGTTCGACGGGTGTGGCCCAGTCTGCTGTGTCGGTGTGCAATCTTTCGCTCTCATGACCTCCACGCGCGGAACGAATGTCAGTGGCCGGCTGCACATAGTGAACAAGCTGGGCGCGCGGTTCTTCGTAAGGGCGGGCCACCAGTTCTCCAAAGGCCCGGTTCAGCGCGACAAACAATCTGTTTCCGTCGTCGAACCGAAGGCCCCTCACTACTACGCAATACGGCCGGCGCGCGAGTTTCTCCGCGACTGCGCTAACGATCGACTCAAACCCATCCTGACAAGCTTCCCGAACACTGTTGCTCACCGATGCCTGCAATTCAGGTGAGTAAAAATCCTTGTTGGCGTACCGGGGCAGGCGCTCAGCACTCTTTAGTAGTTCGGCGGCCAAAGTCGCCGAAACGTCGATTCGTGCCGCATCCGGAAATGCCGTTGCCATCTCAGTCAGCTCCGGTCACGTATTGCTTTTGACTGGTGAAGGCTTGCCAGGCCGCAAAAGCATTTTGTGGATCCGTTTCCACAGGTGGTGCGACGAGCTTGAGCCGGCTGCAATCAGCTTCACCGCGAACCCGCAGCAGTGGCCAGTCACGATTCGTGAATTGATTGGTGACAAACCTCACTATGAATCCGATTCGCGGCTCGTCGGATTGATTGGGATTCGATCCGTGAATAATCGTGCTTTGATGCAAAGACATCTCGCCTGGCTGGAGTATGACATCTACTGCCTGCGATTCATCAACCGACACGCTGACTCGCTCACCCCGCCGGTTCAGCAGATTCGGATCGGACACGTGGAGGTGATCCACCGAGCCCAGTTTGTGAGAACCAGGAATCACGCGCATGCAACCGTTAGCTTGATGACTCGGAGTGAGTGCAATCCAGGCGGAGGTTGAAGGCGACAAATGCAATCCTGAATAAACACTGTCCTGGTGCCAGGATGAATAACTGGAATCGTGCGGCGGCTTGAAGAATACCAGAGTCCCATATACCAGAATGTCCCTACCCAGGATGTCTTCGACCGCACTCAAGAGCGCATCGTGAGTGACCAGGCGTTGGGCCCACTTGAAAAACAGGTGCAGGCTGTCGATTCGCTTCGTCGATTCCTCCCCGCATTGATTAACGATTGACTCGAGCCCGCCACGGAAAAGATTCACCTCGTCTGCTGAAAATACCGGGACGGGAAACACAATCCCATCACGATGGTATTTATCAAGTTGTTGCGCAGAGAGTCTGGTCGTCACGTGGATTTTTTTTGCGAGTCGTCGAAGCGGTTATTGATAAGTCAGCGACCGGTCGGACATTTTCCTTGAGGGGGCAAACTCACGATTCGTCATTCATTCACTACAAACGGTTTCAGTCTCCAAACGTAGTCACCGAAAGCAAATTGATCCGTCTGGCTCGCCCTTTGGTGACACTCAATGCATAACCAGGGCTTGCCGACCATTACTTCGCCTTTGTAAAACGCAAACGTATCCCCCTTCGACACGGGAATCTGCTGATTTAACCATGGTTGATTTGAAATTGTGGCGACGCCTCCGTTGCACTGACCATTGTTGCAACTGTACATCACCCAGAACCACTCCTCCTCATTCAGCACTCGCTGATATCCCTTGACCTTGTACATAACAGTCAGGGAAACAAGCACGACCGGAACGTTGGAGAGCGTTGGTTGTTGGGCAGGATTACCACCGGCGACCGCATAGTTCTCCTTAACAATAATCGAACCGTATCTCATCTGAACCGGTCGCGACGGATAGACTATCGACTCGTATGCTTCGTTGTTCAGATAGACGACGACCCAATCGCCATGAGGATTCTCGCGCACGTGAAGGAAACGCGGCAGATCGGGCATAGTCTTCCACGACTTGTAGGGATTTTCCTTCGTGATGTAGTTCCACAGTTCGTTGTGGTCAGCTCTCGGCATTTGCTTCTGAAAAGCGGCCGATCCGGTCCAAAGGCTGTTAGTAAAAATAAGAATTGCGCCGCCGGCGATAATGCAGAAAAGCAAAACTTTTTGAGTTCGCATCGCGTATTCCCTGGCTGTGTTTTAAATCTTCCCTGTGAGCTCACACAGAGGCAGCGCTGCTCGTTTCATCGACAGCGTCAAACAAAAAAGAAATCCTTTCCAAAAACCCTTTATGCGTTTCAATCGTTTTCATGAATTCATCGAAGGCGGCGCTGCTGTATCCTTTCGCAGCCAGCATCTTCTTCATCTTTTTCTTCCACTTTCCATTTTCAGTTTTGTCACCGTTCATATTGAAGTAACCGGCGACCAGCGTATCCCACACCAGCAACCGATCTATGAACGTCTTACTAAAAAGCGGTCTTAGTTTAGGATGGGTCAATAGACCAAGCTGAGTTTGCTTGTATGCGTCTTTCAGAACCTCGCGCGCCATTTTCTGGGTTTCAGCATCGAGTTTGTTTCCGATTCGGTAAATGCGCTGAAGATGTCCGAGCTCGCTTACCGCCAGAATGCGTGGGTTGTTGCGGCGCCAAATATAACTCTCATCCAGGGCCATATTGGGCAGCGCACCTTTCGCATAAAAATGCTTGTCGTCCTGTTCAGGCAATATTATCGAGTCGTGATCCATGAAGATTATCTTCACTCTCCAACGACCCTGCTCCCACAGACTCTTCAATCCCACATTTCTCGCCACAAAAGATTCGCCCCTGGAATAACCCCCAACGGCTAACAGCGTTCCCCAGAACTTCGCTATTTGTTCGATCGCTGAAACGTATGCTTGATCGGCTCTGGCACGATTCTCGGCGATGGAGAATGCCGCGTCCAGGTATTGCTCATAGGTTTCATATTTAACCTGCGGAGCAATATAGACACCCAGTATTTCCTCCAAAAGTTCGTCGGCGAGACGTTGCTCGTCAACCTTTGTGTAGGCAACACGAAGACCTTCCTTAAAGTATTTGTCCGGTCCAGCAGCGGAAAGATATACGGCAAGCTTGTCGAGACGAAAAGAGCTTGTCCCGCAGATAATCGCCTGCGCCGGAACCACGTGACCGATGAACTGCGCTGTCAGGCCAAGCTCCCCGGGTAGTTTCGGCAGCAATTCATTTCCCTCTTCCTTGAATGCTTTCACAGAGTGCTTCATTGCTGTCCGCATCTCTGGATACCTGGGCCCGAACACTTGTTGATCGCTGAAATAAGGAAGTGTCTGCACCTCGCCTTGTTGCCGAGGAATAGAGTAAATACTCGAGCGCGAAACATAGAACGGTATTGGCGCTTTTGTTTCGTGTACGAGCCGGTAAATTCCAGCGAGCTTGCGCGCCGAGAGGGCCTCATACTGCAAGAGCCACAACATATCTCCGCCGTCGAGACGATGAGAAGGAGGCACCCTCCATCCGTTGCGCTCGAAGACCACGTTCAAGGGATAGGGCCCTCTTCGGCCCGCCCTCTTGATCTCGATTTCTATCTCACTGCCGGGAGGCTTGATGACCAGCACCACCGTAGTTAGTGGATACTCCACGAGAGAATTGATTTCAGAGCTGGTGTTTTCTGAAACCCAATAGATATTGGACGCCGAGCATAATCTCTTCAGAATGTCTGCTTCATAATCCGGCAGGGAGGCGGTTGCACGCGAGAACTCATCTGACTGGGAAGGGCTCAGATCTTTAACGCCGCTCGTAATGTGCAATTGCCGGAGAATCTCATGAACGACCTCTTCAGGAGTAAACAGGTAGCGGGCAAGAGCTAACTTGCAATCCTGACGTGAGAGTCTCATGAAATCACGTATCGCTGCTTCGTCAGTGCTGCTGCCTTGTATCTTTTTGTGAATACGATTTAGTCTGGCGAGTTTGCGTTGAAACTCAGGAATGAACTCGCTGAGAACGACAGTAGAGTAGCCCTCTTTCAAAACAGAAGGCTTGATCTTGTTGTGATAGCCGGGGGCCTTTAGATCCAACTGAGCGAGCAGAAAGTCAAATTCTTCCAGACGGTCCTGACTCAGTTGCAATACCTGATGCTCGAGCATCAAAATCGCCAGTCGCCTGATGTCCCAGCCAGATGCGGTTGACTGCTTTGCAACGTTCAGCAACCTCAGACAAAAACTGCGGCTGTAGCCCTCCTGCTGAAGGAATTCAGCAAACAGATCCGAAGCCTCCCGAGCGTCGCCAAACTCGGTTGAGACTAGATTGATTAGACGGTTGTGACTGGAAATGCGCGATGGCCTTCGAGAACTCTTCATGGCGCACACTTCAAGACTTACCGGCGGACAAGCTCGGAAACAGGCGCACGTTTCCCGCGGTGCCAAGCGTTGTTAGACCACTTCGCTCAAGCGCAGCCCGTTTCCGAATGATCCGCTGCTTTTACCGCTGCCCTTTCTTACCGGACTTAAAAGGCGACTTAAAACTAGATTTACTCTTACTGTCGGGTTTCGGCTTTGGCTTCGGTTTTTTACCGTTGGGCTTTGGCTTCGGCTTCGGCTTACCATGGGGCTTCGGCTTTGGCTTCGGTTTACCGTGGGGCTTTGACTTCGGCTTTGGCTTCGACTTGCCCTTGGACTTGGATTTCGACTTGGTCTTGGACTTGTACTTGCCCGACTTCTTATCTTTCCCCTTCTTCTTGCCCTTCTTCTTCTTCGGGTAGGGCACACCGCCAAGAGCGAGAATCAGGGCATGTAGCAAGTCTATAGCCGTATATCTTTTCAGTATGACCGCGACGACATCCTGCGAGTAATACTTATCCGGTTTCTCTTTCTTGCTCTTTTTACCCTTTTTACCTTTACCTGGCTTACCACCTTTGCCTTTACCGCCACTGCCTTTCTTGCCTGCCATACTTTCCTCCTTAGAGCTGACGTGTGCGGTCTGATCCGCTACGTTGCTGAGTATTCGTTCGTATCTCCTACGCCAATGCGATCCTGAGTCTCCAGGCAAGTTATGGCCTGACGAAACGGTTCAGGTCGTCGTTCGGTTTCGGTGGTTTGTAGCCCGGCTTCACCATTTGCTTGCAGGCGCCATTTACTGTGCCTGTTCCGCTGACGTCGCCGACCCGGAAGATACCCCACTGGCCTTGACTTGCCTGAAGCGGTTGGAAAACCGTGTACAGGTAGTCGCCGCCCTGTTTGAATTCTCCTCCAGCCCTATCAACCACCAAATCGAAATGATCCGTCGCCCCGTGATTATCACGGGAGCCTATCCACTGGCTGAGTTTGTTATCACCTATAGTCGTGGAATCGTTGGTATATGGATTTCGCTGCCAAACGTGACCGTGGAGCGAGAACACTTGAGACGTGCCGGTTCCGAACGGGTGCGTCATACGGAATCTGACATGGTCACCGACATCAGCCCTAAAAATTGGCGTTTGTGGGTCCGCGTTCGGTTGTAGTAACTGATTCGACAACATACAAGAAAAGTCGCCGATTGCATTGCCCGTGTAGCGGAATCGCCACGGTTCTGAGCGGTAGTTGGCAGCAGTGTAGCCGACGTTGCTGTTGGTCCCTTCTGCGATCCTGATGTTATCGCTAATCATCAGGTTGAACTCACGGAACTGTCCTCCGTTGTTGGGCAGCGTGATCGTAGCCGAGGCACGGGTAGTGGGAATGGCCGGTTGGGGAGGACTGGACGATGCGAGACGATTGGCTCCTGCCGGAGGAACACCGGCTGTAGTGATAGGAGTGGCCGTTTCACAGTCCGCCAAACTCTTCGGGTCACCACACTGCCACGTCGAACCAGCCGGTTCGATGATCATCTGTCCGATGAGACCGTTGAAATGTTGGAACAGAGGATCAGACGGGAACAAATTGAGAGCACCAAACTCTACTGGAGTATGTTTGAGAGTTCCGTCAGGGTTCCTGTCGATCTTGCCTGCATACCATTGGTACTTGATAGTCTGTCCGCCAATGGCAGTAAGTTGATTCTTGCCTCCCTGGCTGTTCCAGCCGATGTTCATGCCAGTGCTTGTGGCTGCATCGTAGGACAGGAGTTGCGGATGTAATCCTACGTAGTGCGACATCTTGCTATTTGCCTGAAAGACACTATTGAAGGGCGGAGACCACTGGGCCTGGAACGACGTGTTGAGCGCGGCCGCGCTCGTTGTCATGCCGTTCGTCAGATTGACCTCAATGCAATCTCCGGCATTCGCCCGCAGAATGAGCGGCTCGACAGGAACTCCGGCTTTCAGTTTGCCGCCGCTGAGGTCTTCCGAACGAACATACATCACACCCAGCGGATTCAGGAGCTTAGCGCCGCGAGTGTTGAAAATGATCGCCTTATCACCCAAAGCCGCCTGCGCAGTCACCGCGGTAATGTTGAAAACGCGCGGCGTTGCGTCAGCCGGACAGGTTTGGTAAGAGACAGGCGCGGTTGGGCCAATCGGATTATTCGGCAGCGGTTCCACGCCGGTTGCTTTTTGGGTCGGGTCATACGAGCGGAAGATGCCCCACAGACCATGGGCCAACCCACTCTTGTCCATGCTCGGACTGTAGAAATAGTCGACACAATTGGCTTGCGACCAGCCGTCCGGACACTTGCGCGCGGTATTCGGCGCGGAAGATGGCGGGACAGTGAAGAGCAATTCGTAATGCTCGGAAAGTCCCATCGCCTGAACGCTGCGATAGCCGGAGTTCTTCCATGATGGTTCGGAAAACCACGTCGGTCCGGCGAGGTTAAACTGGTGCGAGAACACGTGGGCTCCGACGAGGGTGCGAATCTGCACCTTATCGTTCTGATAGGCCCGCATCAAAGGAGTCATCGGATCCGGATTGTTCACCGGATCAACCTGCTTTGCGGTAGCGTTATCGTAAACGTACGAAGGATCCTGAAACTGGCCGATCCGGAAGGCAATCGGCTCATTCGTATAGTTGACTGACAGCGTGCCGGCAGGGACTAGTGAAATTCCCGTAGTGATCAGCGACGGTGTCGATGGTGCGTTGATCGGTGCGCCGCCGATGGATTTCGGAAAGTAGGCGAGTTGTAAATCCTGGAACTCCAGCATGAATTCTCGATAGCTATCCTGACCATTTATGATTCGCGCCTGCCAGCTTGTTGGTCCGCCGTCGGAGCGAGAGCCAAACGTCTGGGTGCCATCGTTGGAAGTCCACGTCGAACCCTGGGGCTCGATGAGCAAACCTGCGTACAGACCTGCCTGCTGGTGTGTTGATGGTCCAAAGTGATCGTGCGTGAAGACCGTGCGCATCGTTCGGTCTTTGTTTGAGTCGTCCACCAGTGGATCGACATACCACCGTTGAATGGTTGTTTGTGCACCAAACCATTCGTGAGCGCACTGCGCGGGAAGCGGAGTACCGGAACAGATGGCCGGCGGAGGTGGTTGAGCAGCACGAAGATCGGTGGCGCAGCCGGCACAGTGGGTCCAGGAGCCGCCCTGCGCAGCGTTGTTGATCGCGGCGATCACTTCCTGCACCTCTTCCGGCGCAAACGTTCCGTCTTCATAGTTGAAGCCGTTGCCTGCGCCGTCTGACGACGTCACGTCAAACTTAACCAGGTGAATGTGTTGTCCGAGAATGTCGGTTGGAGTGCGGACCTGGAAAGCGTCCTGCTCATAGTAATTGGGTACCAGGTTTGTGTGCCAGTACTCGATTACGTCTCCGGAATTGGCGCGGAAGAATAGCGGCTCGGGCTGCCGGCCGGTTGAGCCTCCGGGTTTGTACGCAAATGTTGGAGTGACATCATTCCACAACGTGAGCATTCGTTGTTGCGGAAAATGCCAGCCCTTTTTGTTGAAGGTGACATCGAGTTGAATGGCCGCAGCCTTGTAAAGTCGTTTATTTCCAACCGGGGTTCCATTGTCATCGATTGCCGGATCTGCGAAAGGCGCCCCGTGCTGTGGGCCGTTAGGCAAACCATTAAGAATGAAACCTGTCGGCGGCGTGTTCAGTGTGCTTTGCGGTGGTGTGCTCACAGAAGAAGGGCACGATCCCGGCGTCCCATCTGGAAAGAATGTTGCGTGACACCGTATGCCGAAGAAAGCCATTGCTGCTTTCTCAACCAGCGTTCCGTCCTCGGGAAGTTGAGCGGCAACCGCCGAGAGCAAATCCTTGCTCCAGTCTAATGTGTTGTGACTCTCTTTCTTGATCTTTCCACTGGTGATGATGTGCCGCGGTAAGCCACCATCCATCAAGCCACCTGAGCTATCGGGAGCAAAGTCCAGCGGCGGATGAGGTGGGCGCGCACCCGCAACGCCGGGAATGAAGTAAGGAAAGCCCGGGTTTGTTAACAGATTGCCTGGTGTGGGCAGGAACTCACCTGTCATCACCGTGCCATTGAACTGGCTGCTGATGACCGTGCCGTTTACTACGTTTCCAACAGTACAACCACCGATGACATCAAGATTATTGATCTTGTTACCAGCTTCGCACGTTCCGCCAATCACAATCTGACTGCCGAAATTAATCGGAACGTTATTGACCGGCACATTATTTTTAATCTGTGCATAAGCCGGAAGCGGCGCCATGGGCAGAGTAGGCAGCGGCACTATCGCAGGCGTTGGCGTGCCCGTGGTGATTTCGCCGTCTGGCAATGCGCGAGACCCGGGAACTACCTGGCCGCTTACATCCTTGCCGCCGATGGTCGTGCCTTGCGGATAGACAAAGGTTCCTGACTCAAACGTATCGTGCGTCCTCCACATGGCCCACATACCGGCGGCAAAATGTGGATAGAAGTGGCAGTGAAAGATTGAATCGCCGACGACTTTGTTGCGATTGCCGCTGCCGTTATAAGTCATCTCCAGTGTGTAGCTCGCGCCCGGGCTAATCATCTGGCTATCCAGGTAGGATCCCTCATCGCTGTTAGGCGACTGAAGCCACTGGTGCGCATGCTGGTGATGGACGTGCGTCACGTCTCTGCCACCGTGGAGAATCCGGAACTTGACGTGGTCGTTGATATAGCTGTGGTAAACGTTGGATGGATCGTCCGGGTAATAAGCTCGCGTCGCTTTAGCTAGTGGAGCAAGCGTGTAAGGTTCACCAAACGGATTTGGCTGCCTTGCATTGGCGCACTGCGGATTGGGCGGCGTGGGACTGTTACCCTGAAGCTGTGCCGTAGTGCAGAGCGGTGGAGGCGGTGGTACAGGCGGCTTCGCCGGAGACGTCGCTGGTGGTGGCGGTGGTGCCGGCAGCATGGAATTAGCAGGCCGATCCACCAGTACCGCCGGGTCGCCAACCGACCACGCACTCAGGAAAAATTCTTCATACTTACAATCAGCACACGGGCCCATCGGACCTACTCCAACCCTGTTGGCATAGATTTCAGCACCTATACCACCCGTTCCATAGTTGATTGCAAAAGCATCCTGACCCGCCGTCGTCGTAAGCGACATCGGGTCGGAAGTTTGGAGAACGGGAAAAGCCTGCGTTGCAACCGGGTTCAGAGCACCATGATAGATAATCGTGATCTCTCGATACGGCTGCTTCCTATCAGGCGAAGCGGGGTTTTTACAGAACAGCGGATCAACTTTTCCTCCCGGTGGAGGATTCAGCGCTGGATCGCCTTCCGCGTTACACGGTGTTTCCGGATTGTTCGGGCCAGTGGTGCCGTCGAATCTACCCGCCTTCGGGCCGGTAATCATCGCCGTCAGATCGGTATAAACGATCTTGTTGCTGGCATCGAGCATTTTGAGCAACGGACGTCCGCCAACGGTGGTGTCGTAATCAACGAGTGGATGGTTATCCGGTGTGTGCAGGTAGCCGCCCGGCGCCTTGATGACGTTGACGGTCTTGCCATTGAGAGTAAAAGTACACTTCGTGGGAGTGGCGGCGGGACAGTTTAGGGATCCGGGAGGAACCTGACTGGGATTGTTAGCATTGTAAGTGGCCTTAAGCAGATCGTCAGCGGTAACTTGACTGCGATACCACTCAGCTCCCTCAGGCTGTACATTCAAGGCTCCAAAAAGCCCTTTCGTAAGTTGATCGCCTGTTGAGGTCGTATCTCCCATTGTGTACAGCAGGAACGTTCCCTCTTCTCTGGCGTAAAGATTGTAAGTCTGCACCTGCGCTGACGCTGGGGTAATGGGCGCATTAAAAGTGCTTGCGAGGCTGGAATCGTTCTTACCCACAAACGAACCATCATCCGTACTGCCTTTGACCCATTCCATACCCTGCACGTGCAGGGAAACCTCAGAGGTATTGAAGGGAGGCGTGACCGAGGGATTTGCGAAGTTGTCCCTCTGTATAAAATTGGTGAAAGTAATAGTGAGGCAGTCGCCGACATTCGCACGCAGCACGATCGGACGCGGCCTCTTGCCATCCTTGAGCCGAACCAGATTGCTTCCGGGTAGAGTGACAGTGTCATCCTTAAGCGCAAAAACTAATCCACCCGGAATTGCGGCTCCCAGGCGGTTCAGCATGAACGGCTGCGCCAACGCAACTACGTCGGCGCTAATTGTTCGCTTGCACGTCCCTTGTGGAGGCACGGCAGCGCCTGCCGGACTCTTCGGAGTCTCAGGCTTGGCATTCATTAAGTTAGCTGCAGAGGTAACCGGATCCGGCCGTTTTGTCGCATCAGTTGCGGAAGGGTTTGGAACCACCGGGACAACGGGACTAGCCAGGGTCGGCGTCTGCGGCTCTTGAGCAGGCACGGTCGTGGTCGACTTTTCGGAAGGGAGCACAGGAGTTTGTGCGTCTGACAATCCGACACTGAAACTAAAGAAGACAACGAGCGCGACGTATCTGACAACGCTTACATACGTACTCTTTTGACCGAGCATGTCTCTTCTCCTTCGTTATGTTTGCGGACAGCAGCAACGGCGTTGAGGTTCTCAATCTGCCGGACTATTTTGGCCGGAATAGGAATTAACTTTCTAAGCGAAGCGTGAAACAGCCGGACGTGAAGAAGGTTTCCGCCTTGTTATGTCGTGAACCAACGGCAGCGTAATTCTGCTCACGCCCAGTGTCAAGCAAAATTCTTTACCACAGCAATTTTTGCTAGCTGAAATTTTTTTATTTTGCGGCGGGGCATAGCCGCCGCCTCATATCCGGCGGCAAAGCCGGAGCGACGAGATCAAAAGTGACGTTTCGTGCAAAGCTGCTTTAAGGCGATTTTCGGTTCGCAGCTTCAGTGATCAATTTAACCAGCGCCGTCGGGGACGTCAGTCCGTAAGCGCGAGTCCAGTATCCTGTTTCATCGTTACCAATCAGAATCATTGGTGTGTGATCGTTCTTATTTGCGACAGCGACTCCGAATTCCTTGAGTATTGCGTCGATGTCCGCGGAGTTTCCGGTCACGAACGTCCATCCGGGTTCGGCTTTGAACTTTTCGGCAAAAGCGTGAAGCCTTTCGGGCGTATCCGTAGTTGGATCGACGCTGATTGAGATTAATTGCGCGTCAATCTTCTGTTCTATCAACTGCTGCTGGAGCCTCCGAAAATTGGCGGTCATTGGGGGGCAGATGGCGGTACAGGTGGTGAATACGAAGTTGACGGCGACCACTTTGCCTTTCACGAGATCGCGGTAAAAACTGAGCGATTTACCGTTCTGATCCTGGATTGTGACGTCCGGAAGCCGCATCGCGGAGCCTGTGTTTGAATTGTTGGACGTGGTTGGCGCCGGCGTGTCGGACTTGGGCGGCATCAATCTCAGCGTCATGCCGCATTTCCGGCACCTGCCGGGCTTGCTGCTCGTCACTTCCGGATGCATCGGGCAGGCGTAGCGCCGGATGGCGTTCGCGGTTGAGATCTTTGGCGCTTGGGCAACGACTGGAAGCGAACACATCGCCATCGTGATTAGTCCACAGATTACAACTCTTCCCATTAGGAGTTTGGCAATCATGTTAATTCCTTCAATCAATTGCTATCGACCCACCCACTGACCGGTACGAACGTCTTCTCTTTCAGATCAATCGCTACAATGTACGCGCCAGTGGCGCCGATGCGACGATTCGGACCGTAGGTTATCGGAGGCGTCAAACCCGTCGCATAATCGTGAAATCCCTCGAGCGCTTGAATCAGTTTTTCCCGCGTCAGGTCTTTCCCCACTTGCTTCAGCGCCTCGACGAGTATTTTCGCTGCCGCGTATGCGGAAACCTGCGCCGCAATGTGAGTCGACGGCAACTTGTATTTCGTCGCCAGCGCGTGAAACTCCTGAAGACCTTCCTGACTGTGATCCGCGGGCGCAGTCGCAAACGAAAAGAAAACCTTGCGATCGAATCCTGCGGGCGCACCGAAAACTGCCGCACCTACGCCACCCCCAGGCACGAGCAACACTGGAAACCAGTTTAGCTTTTCTGCTTCGCGCATGAATGAAAGCGCGTCATCACCGCTTCCCGCAAATAAAACGATCTCGGCAGCAGACTGTCTGGACTGCTTGATCGCATCGGCAACATCAAAATGTCCCGAATCATATTGAACTACCACGGGCGCGTTCGAGCCGTTTTTCTTTTGCTGCTCTTTCACAGCGTCGATAACACTTGCGTAAAAGTCGGTGCGAGGAGTGATCACCGCCACGTTCGACTTCTTGAACTCCGGTTTCTGCACGATGAAATTCAAAAGGCTTCGCGCCTGGCCGTCCAAACCCGAAAGCAGGTAAAACACCTGCCGATTCAAAGGAAACCCGAGTTGCGGATAGAGCGTGAACGGACCAACTAAAGGCGTATCGTTCTGGCTGAGCAAAGGAATGATCTCTTTTTCCGCTCCCGCCAGTATTGCTCCCGACATCGCAAACACGTGCTGATCTTTCAGCAACGGCTCCAGCTTCACTCGCGTCGCAGCAGCACTGTCGGTGCCTTCGATCACCTGCAATTCCACACGCCGGCCGTAGATTCCGCCCTGGCTGTTGACTTCGTCAAAAACCGCTTTGGTCACCGCCGTGACCGACCGTCCCAGTTCAGCCAAACTACCCGACGCGGGCGTTAACGTTCCGATCACAATCGTGTCTTCACTGACGCCGGGCTCTGAATCTTTACCCAGAAGCTGCAAATAACTGATGAGATCCGCGAGGTCTTCGCGCGACATCACGTAACGAGGCATTGCCTGGAGCAGCTTATTGCCGCCGGGATCGACGCCGCGCGTTAGGGCAAGCTCCAGCGCGCGCTCCGTGTAGGGCGGATGCTGCCTTCCCTCCGGGTTTTTCGCTCCGTAAGGTTTAGTTAGTGACTCCCACGTGACGTTCGAAGGATTGACACCACCTTCGGGTTTGCCGCGGCCATCCAGCCCGTGGCATCCGGCGCATGCCATTGAGCTGGCCGGCACTTCAACCGATGCATCGCCGATGTACGCAAGTATTTCTTTCCCTGACTGGCTTGTGCCCTGCCGGTAAATCTGTCTGCCGCGACTCTGCCGCAGCGCGAGCAAATCCTGCGCCGCTGCTTCGCTGACTGGGATTAACGCAATACAGAGTGCCAGAAGAAACCACAAATGATTTCGAAAAAACATCACGGAGTTTTCGGTGGCTGATCGTTAAGCACACTGTCGACAACCTTCATCAACTCCTCGGGCTTAGCGAGTCCGAAAGCCTTTTTCCAAAGGCCCGTGCGCTCATTCGCGATGATGAAGATATTCAAGTGATCCTGTTTGTTCTCGACAAACTGCCCGAGCTTCTGCAACGCAAAGTCAACCGACTCCTTGTCGCCAGTGAGAAAGTACCAGCCCGGTCCGGCGTTCAACTTCTTTGCATATGCTTTGAGGTTCGCAGGCGTGTCTACCTCCGGATCGACGCTGATCGAGATGATGTGCACATCCTTTTCCATATGCGCGCCGAGTGCCGCTTGCACCTTCTCGAGATTCCGGTTCAGCGGCAAACAACTTCCGGCGCAGGTGGCGAAGAAAGAGTTGATGATGACCACCTTGCCTTCCAAAAGATCCGAATAAAAGCGCATCTTTTGGCCGTTCTGATTAACCAGCACAACGTCGGTGAAATAATGTTTCGCGGGCGATTCAGCAGTTTTTTGAGTTACAGGTTCCTGCGCTGCTGACATCGCTGTGCCGACCACAAGCAAAATAGCTACTGTTAAGATCGCCCACGCATTTCGGTGAATAAGCATTCTCATTTTTTCTGTGTTTCCAACACGAGCGGCATGATCTGATTGAGCGACACGTCCAGAGAAGGGATGCTGAAGTACACATAGTATACGCCGGTTTGCGGAGGCACGAAATCTATTTCGTAAGCACCACCCGCAACCGGCTTAGCGGGCACGCGGTCTTGCCAGATTCCCGGTGCGAGAAAAACCAGTACTCCGATGTCATTTAGATTCGTCAGTGAACCGCCCGTAGTCGCGTCAACAATTTTGAAGCGAAATTTGTACGACTCTCCGGCGAAGGCAATAGGACTTTCGTTTATAACGCGCTCTGCTTTGAGCGACGGGCTTTTTGACGTCGACTGTGCGGGATTCTGGTCAACACTAAAATCGAAACAATGAACCGCGCGAGGCGAGTCCAGCAGGAACACCGCATCGTAATATCCCGGTGTATCGAGCCTGATCGTAGTCGAATAAACTCCGCGCGCCGTCTCGCGCAAACCCTTATCGAGCACTAACAGCGCTCTGGGAACGCGGCGATAATTCTGAAAGGTTCCCATCGGCGCCGCCATGCCTTCCATGTAATAGTAGATCATCCGGTCGGCCGGATTTGCGACGACAACCGCGCCTTCTTCGGCTGCGGGGGTGATTGCATTCGCGAGCGAGGACGCAGCCGATTCTTTCGGCGCCTTCTGGCCAGCCGGAAATCTCGTAATCGCCGCCTCCTTTCCAAGGTCGGCGAGTTTGATCATGTTCACAAACTCACTCCCGCTCGAACGAATGTAGGCAAATTGTTTGGTGAACGTGATCTGATCGGCGCCGGGTCCGACTGAAATGCTGTGAATGAGTTTGTTTGAGGTCAGGTCGAACACAAAAACGGCGTTCTCTGCCGGATTGACTGCGAATCCAAAGCGACCGTCCGGCTGCACGCTGAGATTTCGGAGTCCCGGACGGGCTTTCATATGCGTCAGAATCTCCAGGCGCGCAGTGTCAACGACAGTGATCGTCCCATCCTGTTCACTCGCCACGTAAAGGGCCTTGCTCAACGGCGAAAAGGCGACCGCAACCGGCGCCGCTCCGGTTTTGAGATCTTTAACGCGCGCGAGTTGCCGCGTGTCAATTACTGAAAGCGTTCCGTCCTGCTGGTTGGTAACAAACGCAAACCGATCGTCGTCAGTAAAGGCAAATTCATGATGGCCGGCGCCGGTTTTGATTTGCGCTACGACTTTCAGAGTCGCGGTATCAATCACAGTGACCCCGCTGTCAGCTTCGCTTCCGACCCACAAGTAACGGCCGTCGTTCTGCAACACGATCCTTCCGGGTTTCGTTCCGGCATCAATGGCTGCGATCGATTTCCACTCGGATAGATCGACGACGGCCACTTGATTCACGGCCGGCATGGAGACGTAAAGTCGAGTGTGATCGGATCGCATTACCCAGTCTTCGCCAGGGCTCGCGAGCGCGATCAGGTTGTAGAGCTTGCTGCCGCCAAAACCGGAAAGCGGATCGATAACCGAGATATTCGGCTCTTGATTGAGCGTCAGGATGAAATACGAATTGAGATCGAGAGTTGGCCGTTTGCTGAAACTCGCTTGCAAAAACGACTGTACTTTCTCGCGACACTGCTGGGGTTCGGAAGCTTCCCGGGTTTGTCGCTGATCGATCCACGCCGTGGGACGAAGATTGGTGAGCGGAACCGCGCCGGTGGTGCCGGTGATTTTGAACCCGATGGTAGCTTCCTCGCCCGCAACCGGACGCGGCGTGTGCCCGTGAACAGGCACGACCTTAAACTCGATCGAGACACCTTGCGCGTTCAGGACTTCTGGTGTCGGAGCAGCTTTCGGTGCAGGTTTCTCCTGCGCCGCGCCGCGAATGATCGGTGTTGTCAGTAATAGAGCAATAATGAAGAATCTGGAAAACATGTGTTGTGGCTTATCGCAGAGGTTCGCGGGGCGACCTTGAAAATAGTTGACAGGCGAAGCGTAGTTTTCTTAACCTTCGCCGTCAAGCAAAATCCTTGCGCGTTTTGTATTGCTTGTTAGGAGAGACTCCAGTCTGAGTTAGCTTCGCCTCTCGCCCGGAAGTTTTACTACAACTTTTTCCATCGGGTTTGTCTCGTCTCGTGGGAGATAAAGGTGACAAGTTCTATCAAAGTACTCAAATTTGGCGGCACTTCCGTCGCGGACACAGCTGCGTTCGAACGCGCTGCGAGAATCGTGCATGATTGCGATGCACCGGTTGTCGTTGTTGTTTCCGCGATGAGTGGCGTAACGGATGCTCTGATTAAGAGTATTTGTACGGCCGCAAGCGGTGAGACGGCGGCCGCAATCGCCACTCTCAAAGAACATTTCGCACGACACCTGCACGTCGCTGAGAGTCTCAGGCCGAAAGCACTCGCAAGATGGTACAGGCTGATCGCCAGCGCTCGAGACGTGATTTCGGAGTTGCTCACGCGTGGGTCCGGCGATTTACGAACACAGGACGCGATCACCTCTTACGGTGAAATCTTGTGCGCCGGTTTGTTCATGCTGATTCTGGAGCACCACGGTGTTCCGGCGTCGTACGTCGATGCGCGCCGGTGCATTCTCACGGATGGCGAACACGGCAACGCCACTCCTTTGATTAACGAAGTCAATTTGCGCACCAGCGCTGAACTGAAGCCGTTGCTTGAAGCGAAAATGGTTCCGGTCCTGCTTTCCAGCACAGTGGGATCCGAAGCTTGGAATTCACGTGACTTGAAGTCGCGGCCGCACTGACCCTATAGTGAGTCGTATTAATTTAAATCATACCAACATGGTCAAATAAAACGAAAGGCTCAGTCGAAAGACTGGGCCTTTCGTC
>JADMIO010970573.1_pt1 | contig 20533 bp, 20 predicted proteins | sample 8958161 | NCBI WGS metagenome assembly JADMIO01 (sample SAMN16585339, study PRJNA669376) | soil metagenome | isolation source: Crop rotation soil | place: USA: Cullars Rotation, Alabama | collected 2011 | reverse complement strand
GCGCTGCTGCGAACCGCAACGGCAGCGCCCGCCATGTCCATCGTCATCTCAACGATGACGGCGCTGCTGATTCTCGTGACCGGCACGTTCTACTTCCGGCGCATGGAAAAGACTTTTGCGGATATTGTCTGAGAGCAAGTAGGAAGGAGGAACGATGAACGATGAATGACAAGCAAACCGCTTTGCAGTTCATCGTTACGCGTTCCGCGTTCATCGTTTCCTGATTATGTCTGACGTAGCCATCAGCGCGGAGAGTATTGCGAAGGAGTATCGCATCGGGGAGTTGCAGGACAGCTACCGGACGCTGCGCGATGTGCTGGCCGGGGCGGCGCTGGTGCCTGTGCGTGCGTTTCGTTCGCTGGTGCGGCGTGGCGCGGCGCGCTCTGAAAACGAGATTGTCTGGGCGCTCAGGGACATTTCGTTCGAGGTTCGCAGCGGCGAGATTGTCGGCCTCATCGGTCGCAACGGCGCGGGCAAATCGACGTTGCTGAAAATCCTCTCGCGCATCACGGAGCCGAGTCGCGGGCGGGCGCGCATCAACGGGCGCGTCGGCAGTTTGCTCGAAGTCGGGACGGGCTTTCATCCGGAACTGACGGGGCGCGAGAACACTTACCTGAACGGCGCGATTCTCGGCATGAAGAAGGCCGAGATTAAGCGGAAGTTTGACGAAATCGTCGCCTTCGCCGAGGTCGAACGCTTCGTTGACACGCCCGTCAAGCACTACTCTTCGGGCATGTACCTGCGCCTCGCGTTCGCGGTCGCGGCGCACCTTGAGCCGGAGATTCTGCTGGTTGACGAAGTGCTGGCGGTGGGCGACGCGGCGTTTCAAAACAAGTGTCTCGGCAAGATGAGCGACATTGCTGGCGAGGGGCGCACCGTTCTCTTCGTCAGCCACAACATGCCCGCGATTAAGAATCTCTGCCACCGCGCGCTGCTGCTCGACGGCGGCACAATCGAGCGCGAGGGCGAGGCGGCGGCGGTCGTTCAATACTACTTGCAGGGCGACTATCAGAACAGCAAGAAGGTCTGGCAGGAAGCCGAGCGTCCGGGCAACGAGTCTTTCAAGTTGAACTCGCTGCGGATTCTGAACGCGGACGGCGAAGAGGCTGCGTTCGTCAAACTTTCGGAAGCGCTCGTCGTCGAGATTGATTACGAGGTCGTGCAGCCGGGAGCTTACGTCGCCTTCTCGCTCGTGCTTTACGATGCGGACGGCTACGCGCTGTTCGCGTCCTTGAGCAACACGGAGCAGAATTACTACGGGCGTCCGCTCGATTGCGGGCGCTACAAGAGCCGTTGCGTCGTGAGCGGCGATTTGCTGAATACGGGCAAGTTCAGTTTTTCGGTCATCGGCTTTTCCGCCAACTGGACAGACCATTTTCGGGTTGACCAAGTTGTCTCGTTCGAGGCGACCGACGACGGGCAACTGCGCGGAGATTACTACGGCATCTTCGGCGGGCCGCTCAGGCCGAGGTTTCCGTGGGAGACAGTCGCATATTAAGAGAGCGCGGACAGCAATCAGGGTTCGAGAACAATTGTTGTGATGAACAAGAGCGTCTATGCCAGAGAGCCTTTGCGTGTGCGGGACGGCATCCCCGTCTTTTCGGAGACGAACGAGTATACGGACAACTACGAGACCATCTCGCACGACCATCTGGCGTCGATGGCGAAGGACGGCACGAACCCTTTCATCGCCGAAAAGGTCTGGCAGGAGATGGAGCGCTCGACCGTCGAACTTATCCAAAAATATTCAAAGCCGAACGATGCCGTGTTGGATGTCGGCGTCGGTCTGGGCCGCGTGCTCTCGCAGTTTCCGAATCTCGATAGATACGGCATGGACATCAGCTTCGGCTATCTGAAGGAAGTGCAGAGCAAAGGGATAGAAGTCTGCTTCGCGCAGGTCGAAGAGATGCCGTACAAGCCCGCGACCTTCGACATGGTGCTGGCGACGGACATTCTCGAACACGTGCTGGATTTGAACACCTGCTGCGCGAAGATGCTCGCGGTCTTGAAGCCGGGCGGTCATCTGATTGCGCGCGTTCCCTACCGCGAGGACTTGAGCGGCTATCTCGCGCCTGAGAATCCGTACAAGTATGTCCACGTCAGGAATTTTGACGAAGACTCTCTGCGCATCCTGTTCGAGCGGATTTTCGACTGCGAGTGGGTCGAGGCGACGAAGGTGGCGCATCACGCGTACAGCGGCAACCGCTTGAAGTACAGGCTGCCGCGCGCAGACCAACCGATGCGCCGCGTGCTGGCGCGGATGGAGAGCTCGTTTCCCGGCGCGTACCGCAAGTGGACGCCGAAGCTCGTGCTGCCGATGGAAATCAATATCGTGGTCAGAAAGAAGTGAGTTGAAAATCGCAGGCGGTACTGACTTAAGTTCACAATGGGTCGCAAGCTGAACATTCTGGTCATCTTCGTGATGAACAAGTATCCCATGAGGACGACGCTCTGGGACCAGCTTTACTGCTTTCGTCACTATTCCGAGCATCGTTGTTTCTATCTCAACCTCTCGGTGCGTTCCGTCCCGTGGTATTTCAGGCACGTCAAGTTTGACCTCGTCGTCTTCGGGACGATTTTTCTGGCGAACCGCATCAAGGCCGAGTGGTTCGAGCCGGTGCTGGAGAAGGCGCGCGCTCTCAAGGGCACGGAGGCCGTCAAGATTGCTTTCCCGCAGGACGAACACACGCACACGGATGTCCTGATGGACTTTCTCGAAGAGTTTCGGATTGATGCCGTCTTCTCGGTCGGGCCGCCTGCGGAGTGGCCGAAGCTGTACGACCGCGTCAGCTTTGAGCGCGTCAAGTTCTTCAACGTCCTGACCGGCTACCTGAACGACGCGACCGTCGGCAGAATCGAACGCCTCGCCCGTGAAGGGCGCGAGCGCGACATCGACATCGGCTACAGAACGTGGCTGGCCGGGGCATGGATGGGCCGTCACGGACTCTTGCGACAGAGAATCGCCGACCTCTTCATCGAGAAAGCGCCCGCGCGCAATCTCAAGACGGACATCTCGACGCGCAGCGAGGACACCATCTGGGGCGACGACTGGTACAAGTTTCTGTTGCGCTGCAAGTACACCATCAGCGTCGAGGGCGGCGCGAGCGTTCCCGACCGCGACGGCACGTTGAAGGAAAGAGTCGAGGCTTACCAGCGCCAGCACCCGCGAGCCGTATTCACAGAGATTGAGCAGGACTGCTTTCCCGGTCTTGACGGCACGATTCACTACGTCGCGCTCTCGCCGCGCCACCTGGAATGCTGCGCGACGCGCACCTGCCAGATTCTCGTCGAAGGCGACTATAACGGCATCCTTAAGGCGGGCCGTCACTACATCGAACTCAAGCAGGATTTCAGCAACGTCGAAGCCGTGCTCGACGCGATGCGGGACGAATCGCTCAGGCAGGAGATAACGGAGCGCGCTTACCGTGAGATTGTCGCTTCGGGGAAATACACGTACAAGAGCTTCGTGGATTTCGTGCTGGAAGAATCGCTGAAAGAGCGCGCGGGGGCGACGGCGGCGCAGTCGGCTTCCGCTCTGAGTGCTCCTTTTTATTACTGGATGCGCGTCTCGGAATTCCTGTCGTGGGTGCAGGTCGCGCTCCATTTGCATTCCTTCGGGGCGCGGCTGAAAGGCATCGTGCGGCGGGCGCTGGTGAGTGTCTTCTCCGAGCAAACTGTGGTATCAATGCTCGGTCGCGTTAAGCCGGGCAAGAGGGAAACTGACTAGGATTATGAGTTACGTCGAGCGCATCAAGTGGCGTTTAGGCTACACGCTGGAAAACACGAAGAAGCAGACGACCACGCTCTTTTGGTCTGTCACGGGCAAGTTCAACAAGCCCGGCCCTGCGCCCGCGATTAAGACGCTGGACGTCGACAACACCACGGTCGTTGATTCCTTCTGGGGCGAACACACGGTCGACACGACGCTCTTCAAGAGCGCCCTCCAATCGAAAAAGCATCTCGAATGGCGCGCCAGCCTCTACCCGCTCTTCCCGGAGTTTATGAACCTCTACGGCAACCACGACGGCGAGGTCTTGCTGGACTACGGGTGCGGCCCCGGCAACGATCTGGTCGGCTACAGCATTTACACGAACGCGCGCAAGATTATCGGCATCGACATTTCGGCCAAAGCGCTGCGAATGGCGCAGCACCGTCTCTCGCTGCACAACGTCGACCCTGAGCGCATCGAGTTGATTAACTCCGCCGACACCGCGACGACGATTCCGCTCGAAGACGAGAGCGTTGACTACCTGCAATGCCTCGGCGTGCTGCATCACACGAGCCACCCCGAAGCGCTGCTCCGCGAGTTTCACAGAATCATGAAGCCGGGCGCGCAGGCGCGCGTCATGGTTTACAATCGTGACAGCGTCTGGGTGCATCTCTACGCGGCTTATGAAAGGCTCGTCCTGCAAGATGCGTTTCCGGGCAAGAACGTCTACGAGATTTTCCATCGCACGGTTGACGTTGACGACGACGGGACGGGCAATTGTCCCATCGCACGCTGCCACAACTGGGAAGAGTTTTCGCGCGTCTGCGAGGCGACGGGTTTCCGCACGGAGTATCTCGGCGGCTATCATTCGGATGTCGAGTTGAATTCAATCGGCAAATATTTGTCGCAGGCTGTCGAGGACGAAAGGCTCGCCGAAGAGCACAGAGCGTTTCTTCGCAGCCTCTCGATGGACGAGCGCGGCTATCCGATGTACGAGGGCAAGCACGCGGGCCTCGGCGGCGTCTATCGTCTGTTTAAGAAGTAGAAGGTTATGTGTGGTATCGCGGGAGCGTTGAGTCTCCCTTTAGTTGAGATTCCGAATCTGGGCGGGCGGCTCAGCGCGATGAATCGCCTGATTGAACATCGCGGGCCTGACGGCGCGGGCGAGTGGCAGCACGCGCGCCGCGCCGCCGGATTCACGCATCGCCGCCTCTCCATCATCGACCTCTCGACCGGCGACCAACCGATGACAGACCCGGCTGGAAACTGGATTACCTACAACGGCGAAATCTACAACTACATCGAACTGCGCGAAGAACTCGGCGCGGACAGCTTTCACACGGCATCGGACACGGAGGTCATTCTCGCGGCCTATCGCAAGTGGGGCGCTGACTGCGTAAACCACCTGCGCGGGATGTTTGCCTTCGCCATCTGGGACGAAGCGCGGCAGGAACTCTTCTGCACGCGCGACCGCTTCGGCATCAAGCCCTTCTATTACACGATTGCCGGTGAAACGTTTTACTTCGCCTCAGAGGTCAAAGCGCTGCTGCCCTTCGTCGAAGAGATTGCGACCGACCTCGAAGGCTTTAAGGATTACCTGGCGTTCCAGTTTTGCCTCGCCGGAAAGACGCTCTTCAAGAACATCTCCGAGCTTTTGCCCGGACATTCCTTGAGCATCCGCAACGGCTCAATCGACATCCGGCGCTACTGGGAAGTCTATTACGAGTTGGACTTCGACCACACGCCGAAATTTTTCGAAGAGCGGCTGCAACAGCTTTTGCCCGAATCGGTCGGACTGCACCTGCGCGCGGACGTGCCCGTCGGCACATATCTGAGCGGCGGGCTTGATTCGAGCAGCGTCGCCTCGCTCGCCAGCCTTCAGACCAACGGCGACTTCGCGGGCTTCACGGGAAAGTTTTCCTTCAGCCCAGACTATGACGAGTCGGCTTACGCGCGCGAGTTGGCCGAGTGGCGCGGCTTCAGTCTCTACGAGATTGACATTACCGCCGCCGACTTTATCGAGAACATTCGCAAGGTTATCTATCATCTGGATTATCCGGTGGCGGGGCCGGGTTCGTTTCCGCAGTACATGGTGTCGCAACTGGCGGCGCGTCATCGCAAGGTCGTGCTCGGCGGGCAGGGCGGCGACGAAATCTTCGGCGGCTACACGCGCTACCTCATCGCCTACTTCGAGCAATGCATCAAGGCGGCGATTGACGGCACGATTAACAACGGCAACTTCATCGTCACGTATGAATCCATCATCCCGAACCTGACGGCGCTGCACAACTACAAGCCGATGCTGCAAGAGTTCTGGCGCGAGGGTTTGTTCGAAGAGATGGACAGGCGCTATTTCCGCTTGATTAACCGCGCGCCGCTGTTGCAGGACGAGATTCACTGGAACCTCCTGGGCGACTACTCGCCGTTCGAGACATTCCAGACCATCTTCAACGGCCAGAACGTCGGACGCGAATCCTACTTCGACCGCATGACGCATTTCGACTTCAAGACGCTGCTGCCCGCGTTGCTGCAAGTCGAAGACCGCGTGAGCATGGCGCACGGCTTGGAATCGCGCGTGCCGTTCCTTGACCACCCGCTCGTCGAGTTTGCGGCGACGATGCCCGCCGACATCAAGTTTAAAGACGGCACGATGAAGCAGGTCTTGAAGAACGCGATGCGCCCCGTGCTGCCCGAACGCATCGTTGACCGTAAAGACAAGATGGGCTTTCCCACTCCGCTCACCGAATGGCTCAAGGGCGAGGCACACGATTTTGTCCAGGACATTTTTTCCTCGCCCCGCGCGCAAAGTCGGGATTTGGTCAACAACAAACTCGTCCGTGAAGGACTCACGCGCGAACCGAAGTTTGGCCGCAAGGCCTGGGGCTTGCTCTGCCTCGAACTCTGGCAGCAGGAATTTCACGACCGTGAAAGCGAATTCAAAAGTATGGTAAAGAAGTGATGAGTGATGAGTAATGAGTAATGAGTTAAAGAAAGGCTGTCGTCTTTCCACTCATCACTCATTACTCATCACTCATCACTTAGTTTCTTATTGAGGAGAAGAGATGAAAGTTTTGATAACGGGCGGCGCGGGTTTTATCGGGTCGCATCTGGCGGATAGATTGTTGGAGCGTGGCGAGCAGGTGGTCGTCATCGATAATTACGCGACGGGGCGGAGAGATAATCTCGCGCCGCGCAATAATCTGATTGTGGTCGAGGGCACGATTGCCGACACGGAGTTGGTCGACGAGTTGTTTGACGAGTTTAAGCCGGACGTGGTGGTGCATGCCGCTGCCGCGTATCGTGACCCGGAAGACTGGGCCGAAGACGCGCGAACGAACGTGCTCGGCACGGCCAACGTCATGCTCGCGGCGAAGCGCACGCAGCCGAAGCGCTTAATATATTTTCAGACCGCGCTCGGCTACGGCCTGAAACCCATCGAGCAGCCCATCACACTCAATCATCCGCTGAGGCCCGAAGGCAGCAGCTACGCCATCAGCAAGACGGCGGGCGAAAACTACGTCGAGCTTGGCGGGATGGATTTCCTTTCGTTCCGGCTGGCGAACGCCTACGGCCCGCGCAACCTGTCGGGGCCGTTGCCGACCTTCTATCAACGATTGACGACGGGCAAGCCCTGCTTCGTGATGGACACGCGGCGCGACTTTGTGTTCATCGATGACCTCGTGGCGGTCGTGATGAAGGCCATCGACGGGCAGGGCGCGCCCGGCTATTACCACATCTCGTCCGGCTCCGACTTTTCGATTAAGGAACTGTTCGACGCGACCGTCAAGGCGCTCGGCATCAAGCTCGACGCGGAGGCCGAGGTGCGCCCGCGCAACCCTGACGACACCTACACCATCCTGCTCGACCCTGCGAAGACGGAAGAGACTTTCGACTGGCGCGTCACGACGCCGCTCGAAGAAGGCGTCCGCGCCGCTATCGACTGGTACAAAGAACACGGCATCACGCAGACCTACACGCACCTCAAGAACGTCGAAGCGAAGGACGCGAAAGCGTAAATGAAAAGTATGAACGCGGAACGATGAATGAAAAGCAAGCTCTGAACAGTTCATCGTTCCGCGTTCCTCCTTCATCGTTTATTCACGGGAGTCAGACTTGAACGAGTTTAGTGGACAGAAGATTCTGGTTGTCGGCGGCGCTGGCTTTGTCGGCAGCAATCTGGTGAGGAAGATTTTAGAGGCAGGGCCGCGCGAGGTCGTGGTCGTTGACAATCTGCTGTCGGCTGAGCGGGCCAACGTGCCCGAACATGAAGCGGTGACGTTTATCGAAGGCTCGATTACGGACGATGCGGTGCTGGCGGAATTGACGGATGATTTGGATTACGTCTTTCATCTGGCGACGTATCACGGCAACCAGAGTTCGATGCACGACCCGCTGGCCGACCATGAGAATAATACGCTGACGACGCTCAAGCTGTACGAGCGGATTAAGAATTTCGACCGTCTCAAGCGCGTCGTCTATTCGTCCGCCGGTTGCACGGTGGCGGAGAAGACTTACGACGAAGCGCAGGCGACCGAAGAGAATGCGCCCGTCTCGCTCTACCTCGACAGCCCGTACCAGATTTCCAAAATCATCGGCGAGCTTTACTCGAACTACTATTTCATGCAGCACCGCCTGCCGGTCGTCAAGGCGCGCTTTCAGAACGTCTACGGGCCGGGCGAGATTCTGGGCGCGGGGCGCTGGCGCGGCACGCCCGCGACCGTCTGGCGCAACGTGACGCCGACCTTCATCTATCGCGGGTTGAAAAGCCTGCCCCTGACGGTTGAGAACGAGGGCATCGCAACGCGCGATTTCATCTTCGTCGACGACATCGTGCGCGGGCTGATGCTCTGCGCGACAAAGGGGAAGGCCGGGGAAGTTTATAATCTGGCGAGCGGCGTCGAGACTTCGATACTTGAACTGGCGACGCTCGTGAATTCCGAGACGGGGAACCCGACGCCGGTCGAGTTTCTGCCGCCGCGCGCCTGGGACCATTCCGGCAAGCGCTTCGGCAGCACGGCGAAGTCGAAACAGGAGCTTGGATTCGAGCCGCAGGTCGGTCTTCACGAAGGACTCAGGCGGACGATTGCGTGGACGCGCGAGAATCTCTCGTTGATAGATGGGTGCATCGAAAAGCACCGCGCGCAGTTGGCAGCCGCGACGGCTGCCTGAAGTTGATGAGTTTCAAAAAGCTAATTCCACAGCCGGTCAAGCGATTGGTGCGGCCACTGCTCGACAGAATCCCGCTCAAGGTCGAAGTCTCTCAGCCGCGTCCCGAATGGCCCGGCGAGCGCCATCGCTTCAACTACCAGGAGCGCTACGTCGAGTTTGACATCCGTGCGGGCGAGCGCGTGCTCGACATCGGCAGCGGCGGCGACCCGTTTCCGCATGCGACCTTTCTCGTCGACCGTTTCATCGAGCCGACGGCCCATCGCTACGGCTCGATTGTGCAGGACGGCAAGCCGCTCGTCTCCGCAGACATTCATCATCTGCCGTTTCACGACAAGACGTTCGACTTCGTTTACTGCGCTCACATTCTCGAACACGTCGAAGACCCCATCACAGCCTGCGGCGAGATTATGAGAATCGGCAAGCGCGGTTATCTTGAGACGCCGACGATGAGCGAAGACATTCTCTTCGCTTGGGCCAAGGACCGTCATAAGTGGCACGTCGTCTCGATTGGTCGTGCGCTCTGTTTCTTCGAGTATTCCGAGCGGCAGTTGCGCGGCATCGGCTCGACCGCGTGGGAAGATGTCATCATGGGCAAGCGCTATCATCCTTTGCAGCAGGCTTACTTCGAGAACCGCGACATCTTCGACGTGATGTTTCCGTGGGTTGAGAGTTTCACGGTCTACGTCTTTCACCTGGACGGGCGCGTCGAGAGCCTGAACGCGTAGACGCGCGCCGCGCGCAAAAGTTTTCCGAGATGCTGAAACGAGCCATCGTCCGATTGTTGGGCCGCGAGCGAGCCAATCGCGCGTCCGCTCCCTTTTATGATTGGCAGGCGCGCCGCCGCACGCACAAACATCTGGCGGCGCTGCCTGCGGGCGATTTGTGCATCAACCTCGGCTGCGGCCCGTCGGCGCTGCCCGGTTGGGTCAACGTCGACATCGCGCGCGGCCCCGGCATCGATGTCGTCTGGGACTTACGACGCGCGCTGCCCTTCCGAGACGAAAGCTGCGCGGTCGTCTTCAGCGAGCACGTCATCGAGCATCTCTCGCAGGAAGACGCCGAACGCCTTCTGCGCGAGTGTCATCGGATTCTGCAAAAGGGCGGCGTGCTCAGGCTCTCGACGCCGGACGCGGGGCGATATCTTCGTTCCTACGCGGGCGACCGAGAGTTTCTTCGTCATCCTTCTTTTCCGCAGGCGGTCGACTCGCCGATTGACCGCATCAACATTATGATGCGCGAAGGCGGGCAGCATCTCTGGGTTTACGATAGCGATTCCCTGCTCCGGCTCTTGCGGCGCGTCGGCTTCACGTCGGCCACAGAGCAGCAGTTCGGCGTCTCGCAGCACCCGCGAATGCAGAACATAGATTTGGAGCAGCGCGCCTTCGAGAGCCTTTACGTCGAGGCCGTCAAATAACGCTACGCGCGCCACAGGAAAGAGACCGAGCGATGGACTTTCACAAACTGAGCTACAGCCGCCACGAGCAGGAGCATCCGGCGCACGGCAAACTGCTGAGCCTCGAACTCTACAAAAACTGGTTCGACAGCGGCACCGTCGATGTCTGGCGGCATCTCAGGATGTTCAGCCTGATAGATCCGCTGCTCGAAGAATTCAAGGGCGCGTCGTGGCTGACCGTCGGCGACGGAACCTACGGCACGGCCTCCATCTACATCGGGCGCAAAGGCGGGCAGGCGTTGCCCATCGACATTCACGTCGCCATGCTTGAGACGGCCAAAGAGCAAGGCATGATTGCAGACTTTCGCAAAGAGAACGCCGAGGCCATCTCGTTTGAAGACAACTCGTTCGACTTCTCTTTCTGCAAGGAAGCGTATCATCATTTTCCGCGCCCCTTCATCGCGCTTTACGAGATGCTGCGCGTCAGCCGCCGCGCCGTCGTCCTCTGCGAACCGGCGGACTGGCTGCCGAGTCCGCTGCCGCGCCGCCTGCTTCAGTTGATGAAGAATCGCATCAAAAAGAGCCTCAACAAAAAAGTGCCGCATTCGGACACCGGCAACTTCGAAGAGATTGGCAACTACGTCTACTCAATCTCCGAACGTGAGCTACAGAAGGTCGCGCTCGGACTGAATTTGCCGACGGTCGCCTTCAAGAGATTCCACGATGTCTACATCGAAGGCGTCGAGTTTGAGAAAGCCGACGAGCAGAGCGCGCTGCTCAGGAAAATCAAGAAAGACATCTCCAAAAACGACCTGCTCTGCCGCCTCGGACTGAGCACCAAGGCGCAGATGATGGCCGTCATCTTCAAAGAAGCTCCGTCGTCCGCCTTAAGAGCGAGGCTCGCAACCGTCGGCTTTGAGGTGATAGATTTGCCCGAAAATCCTTATCTCAACCGTCAACCGTAAAGCGCCTGTTATGCTCTCAACGCCCGTCGCATTCTTTATCTTCAACCGGCCAGAGCCGACGCGCCGTGTCTTCGCGGAAATCTCGCGCGCGCGCCCGCGCCGCTTGCTGGTTGTCGCCGACGGTCCGCGCAACGAGAGCGAGGCGGAGCGCTGCGCGGAGACGCGCGCCATCGTTTCCGAGATAAACTGGGACTGCGAGGTGTTGACCAACTTCTCGGACGCGAACATGGGCTGCAAGCGTCGCGTCTCGTCGGGCATCAACTGGGTCTTTGAACAAGCGGAAGCGGCGATTATCCTTGAAGACGACTGCATCCCGCACCCGTCGTTCTTTCCCTACTGCGAAGAACTGCTCGCGCGATACGCCGACGACGAACGCGTGCCGATGATTTGCGGCAGCAGCTTTCATCACGAGCGCGTAGTGACCTCCGACAGTTACTACTTCTCGCGCTTCGGCCACATCTGGGGTTGGGCCTCCTGGCGGAGGGCCTGGAAGAATTACGATGTCACGATACGACGCTGGCCCGCGTTGCGCGAGACATCGTGGCTGTTAGACATCCTGGGCGACGCGGTGGCGGCTAACTACTGGCGCGACGTGTTCGACAAAACGCACGCGGGCGAGATAGACACCTGGGATTATCAATGGTTCTTCTCGTGGTGGTCGCAGAACGGGCTGGCGGTGATTCCGTCTGTCAACCTGATTTCCAACGTCGGCTTCGGAGACGACGCCACGCACACGCACACCGCCGTCAACACGATGGCCCATCGCCCGACCGCAGAGATGACGTTTCCGCTCCGTCATCCAACAGACATGGTGCGCAACAGGGAAACAGACCTCTACGCCTTCACGCAGATTTGCCCGTGGGCGCGAGCGCGTCCGAGCCTGCGCGGATGGCTGCGCCGTCGTCTCCCGCTTAATCTGCCGGGCGTCGCGCGCAAGGCGACATGAACAGGGCGGCGGACAGAGCGCCCGCATGTTAGAGTTTGAGAGTTGAGCTATCGAGGGATGCAGAAACGGATGGACACGACGGCAGCAGCAGACGCGACCCGCACGGGCGCTTCTTCCGGCAACGGCTTCGGCTATTTCCTGCGCTACGCGAAGAACGCCGCCGTGGTGCGTGTCGTCCGTAGCTGGCGCAAACTCGTCGCGCCGATGCGCCGTCTGCCGGAGGTCGAGTTAGACGCAATCGTCCCGCAGGCGGTCGAGCTTGAGCCGCCGATAATGAAGGACATCGGCCTGCCGCCCTATCGCATCTTCGACGACCACGACGACTACACGCCGCTGATGAAGATAGTCAGGGCGCTCGAACCGTCGGTCGTGCTCGAACTCGGCACGGCCTACGGCAACGCGACCGCCAACATCTGTCGTCAATCGCCGCGCACGAAGGTTTACACCGTCAACGCGCCCGTCGAAGAACAGACCGGAGAGTTGACGACCTTCGATTTGACCGTCGAAGAGATTGGCCGCGTCTATCGAGAGCATGGCTTTGCGGAAAGGGTCGTGCAGATTTTCGCCAACACCTTGCACCTCGACCTCTCGCGCTATTTCACCGAGCCGAGCGTCGAACTGGCAATCATCGACGCCTGCCACGACACCGATTACGTCATCAACGATTTCCACAAAGTGCGGCCCTACGTCAAACCCGGCGGGCTGGTTCTCTTCCACGACACGGCTCAAAGCATGACGCCCTCGCACCTCGACGGCAGCTATCGCGCCTGCCTCAAGCTGCGCAGCGAGGGCCACGACATTCGACAACTCAAAAACACCTGGTGGGCCGTCTGGCGCAACGAGCCGGGCGAGACGACGAAGAACACGCCCGTCGCCGGTCGATAGCGCGCGGCGCTTGCCAACGTTCACAATCGGTGATATTCCCACGTTGGAAACACGCGGATTTTCAGTTATGCCCGAATCGAACAGCACAGCAGACATTCTGACCGGCACGGTCAAGGGGCCGGGCGATTTGCCGCACGAGTATCTCTTCATCACGGCAGACAACGTGCGCGCGCGCATCGGCGAGTTTGTCTACTACACGGCGAACGACGGCGAGGAAGAGCGCCACATTCTCGGCAACATCACGTCGCGCCGCCTCGTGCGCAATCTGCCCGACGCTTTTCTCTCCGACCCGCAGACGCCGCCCACGGTCGTCTCCGCGCTCATCGGCCTCAGCACAGACTGCGGCGAGCTTTACGAGATAACGGTCGAGACCATCGGCTACTTCAGCCGCGCGCTCGGAGATTTCGTCAACCCGCGCATTCCGCCGAGTCCCGGCGACCCAGTGTTCCTCGCCTCTTCGGAAACGCTCGCCAGCGTCCTCAGCCCGCGCCGCACGGGCAACATCGGCTCCGCGCACATCGGAAGCTTGCTGACGCGAAACGCAGGCGAAGTGCCCGTCGTGCTCTCAATCAAGGATGTCGTCTCGACGCACCTCGCTATTCTCGCTTCGACGGGCGCGGGCAAGAGCTACACGGCGGGCGTGCTGGTCGAAGAGTTGATGCGTCCATACAATCGCGCGTCCGTCCTCATCGTCGACCCGCACGGCGAGTATGACACGCTCGGCACGATTGCCAGTGACGCGACCTTTCACGGCGAAGACAACTATCAGCCCGAAGTCAAAATCTTTACGCACGACCGCATCAAGGTGCGCGTCTCGACCTTGACGGAAGCCGACATCAAATACCTGCTGCCCGAAGGCACGTCCGACAAGATGCTCCACTACCTGTCGCAGGCTTACAGGAAACTGACGGCGGGCGAGCGCGGCGAACGCGGCTTGTGGGGCTATCACGACTTGCGCGACGCCGTGACCGCGGAGAAGTACGGCGAGGAAGACGGGCGTGGCGGCGGCGGCGGCAACGTTGGCTCAATCGACGCGCTGCTCTGGCGGCTCGACAATCGCTTCGACCGCCCCGACTCCATCTTTTCAGACAGCGAACATATTCCGCTCGACCAGTTGTTCAAGCCCGGACGCTGCACCGTCCTGCAACTCTCCGACATCGAGCAGAACGAGCAACAGGTCATCGTCGCCACTCTCTTAAGACGCGTCAACAAAGCGCGCATGGCCACCGTCCGCGAGGAAGCAGAGCCGACGAGCGACCACTATCTGCCGTACCCTGTCTTCACCCTGCTCGAAGAGGCGCACCGCTTCGCGCCCGCCGGGCAAACGGTCGTCTCCACCAACATCCTCAAGCAGATTCTCTCGGAAGGACGCAAGTTCGGCGTCGGCATCGGCCTCATCACCCAACGCCCCGGCAAGCTCGACCAGGACGTCCTCTCCCAATGCATGACGCAAATCATCATGCGCATCGTCAACCCCATCGACCAGGACACCGTTGCCAAATCCGTCGAAGGCGCTGGTCGTCAACTCCTTGACGAACTCCCCGCGCTCACCAAAGGCCAGGCCGTCATCTCCGGCGTCGGCGTCAACACGCCCGTCATGTGCCGCGTGCGCCCGCGCATCACACGCCACGGCGGCGAAACCTTCGACGCCCCCGCCGTCTGGGCCAGGTGGCACACCGGCGAGGAACGCGACAAACGCACGCAGGACACCTCCGTCCTCGTCAAACCCGCCTCCACCAAGAAAGTCGAAAAACTGCGCGGCATCCAGATTTGAAGTTTCATCGAATAGCCATTTCAAAAGCCGCTCTCGATGGAGTTATAATCGCCGCCAGCGATTAGGTTGAGAGTCATCACTATGAGCCAGCAGATTACCATTGAGGTTTCCGAACAGGTTGTCCGGCAGGCAATGCAGGTTGCCGCGCAGACCGAACGCAGTTTGGCAGAGGTGTTGGCTTCATGGCTGGAACATGTCGTCGCCGAACCGCCTATCTCTGACCTGCCGGACGCCGAACTGCTCGCTTTGACGCAGTCGCGGCTGACGGATGAACAGCAAGCTGCCTTAAGCGAGCTACTGGCGCGGAATGAAGAAGACGCGCTCGACGCGGAGGGACGAAAGCGGTTGGACGAGTTAATCCGGCTCTACGAACACGGCTTGCTGCGCAAATCCCAGGCCCTGCGCGTCGCGGTTCAGCGTGAACTGATTACGCCGCTGCAATCATGACCCCGCCACAGCTTTCGGAATCCGTGCGGCGGCGCGTGACCGTTGCGGCTACTGTCTCAGCCCACAACGCCTCGTCATGGGCACACTCGAAGTCGAACATCTCCTGCCGCGCGCCAAAGGCGGCAGCGACGAAGAAGAGAATCTCTGGCTCTCCTGTAGTCTCTGCAATCGCTACAAAGGGGCGCAAGTTTCTGCGGTTGACCCTTTGAGCGGCGATGCCGTGCGCTTGTTCAATCCTCGTCAGGATAGATGGAGCGACCATTTTCTGTGGAGCGCGGATGAAGTCAACATCGCCGGTCGCACACCGGAAGGACGGGCGACAGTCGAGGCGCTCAAACTAAACAACGAATTGGCCGTCGAGGTTCGCCGCAACTGGGTGCAAGCCGGTTGGCATCCGCCTCCGGCTGACAGTTAAGAGGCTGTAGATGATTGCTTTCCCGCCCCGATTGCGCGTTAGTAGGATGAGGGGTTATTGATACCTGTCTGAATAAATTTCTGATATCGGAGCTAAAATAAAAGATGTCTCAATCGTTACCTGAACCTTCGCCGATTCATTTCTTCGAGACGGTCAACGCTTACCAGCAGTCGGCAGCCGTCAAGGCCGCCATCGAGCTTGATGTGTTCACGCGCATCGGTGAGGGGAAAACCACGGCGCGCGAGTTGGCCGAGGCTTGCGCGGCGGACGAGCGCGGGGTGCGTATCCTGTGCGATTACCTGACGGTCATCGGCTTTCTGACCAAGGAGCATGAGAGTTATCAACTGACGCAGGATTCGGCTGTGTTTCTCAACCGTAAGTCGCAGGCGTTTCTCGGTGGCGCGATAGAGTTTCTGTTGTCGCCGATGCTGGTCGATGGTTTCAGCAACTTGACGGAAGCGGTGCGCAAGGGCGGGACGACGCTGCCGGAGGAAGGCTCAATCGCGCCGGAGCATCCCGTGTGGGTGCGTTTCGCGCGGGCGATGGCCCCGATGATGATGATGCCCGCGCAGATGATGGCCGACATCATCGCGCAGGAGGTGCCGCAGCGTAAGCTGAAGGTGCTCGACATCGCCGCCGGTCACGGGATGTTCGGCATCACCGTCGCTCAAAAGTTTCCGGAGGCAGAGGTGACGGCGCTCGACTGGCCGAACGTGTTGGAGGTGGCGCAGGAGAACGCGCGGCGCGCCGGAATCGAAGAGCGTTACAAGATTCTGCCGGGCAGCGCCTTCGAGGTTGAGTACGGCAGTGATTACGACCTGATTCTGTTGACCAACTTTCTGCACCACTTCGACCCGCAGACGTGCGAAGGGTTGCTGAGAAAAGTGCGCGCGGCGTTGGCGGATAAGGGCAGGGCCGTGACGCTGGAATTCGTGCCGGACGAAGACCGCGTGACGCCTCGCGGCCCGGCGATGTTCAGCATGGTGATGCTCGGCTCAACGCCGCACGGCGACGCTTACACCTTCGCGGAATTAGAGCGCATGTTCTCGAACGCGGGCTTCACGCGCAGCACGCTCCACCCGCTTCCGCCCGTCATGCCGCAAACGGTCGTCGTCTCTGATAAGTGAGAACGAGGAACGAGGAACGAGGAACGATGAATAAAAGACAAGCTCTTATACTTCATCGTTCCGCGTTCATCGTTCCTCGTTTCTTAAAATCCTCCGCCTCGTTGTATAGTGCTGCCAATCCAATCTCTCCCACTCTGATTTAGTTCAGGAGGCTACACCGTGAAAGCATTAGCAGTGTTGTTGACGGTCATTGCCGTGGCGGTCGTGTCGATGGCTCAGACTGTGACGACGACGGCGGGCAATCCGTCCGACGTGCAGGTCTTCAAAGCGAGTTGGCGCAAGACGTCGTATCGTCCCCCTCTCAAAGATAGCTCGTCTCCAATCATCAAACTCAGGCGCGAACACCGCAACCTGCCCATCTCGAACAGGCCCGATGCGCGCGTTCCGTTTCCCGGCATGATTCCCTACACGCCGAACGTTCGCACGATAGATTTTCCGCCGACCGAGCGCGCGGTGGACGGCTATCGCTACGAAGCGCGGGTCAGGAACGCGGGGACGAAGAGGATTACGGCTCTCGATTGGGAATACGTCTTCACCGACACGGTTGACCATAGGACGATTGCACGCCACAGCTTTCACAGCCGCGTGCGAATTGCTCCCGGCAAGGAAACGAAAGTGAGCGAGTTTACCATCGCCGCGCCGACCAAAGTGGTCAGCGCGAAAGCCGTCGAGCGTAACCCGGACGCGCCGTATTCCGAGCAGGTGCGAATCACGCGCATCGAATATGCGGACGGCTCCGTCTGGCAACGCTCCGCGCAGTAGTTGTTATTGTTGTCACGGCGACAACCTTTCGGACAAACCTCGTGTGCGGCTCTCCCTCGCACGGTTGATTTTCCTCGCCGCAATGCTAAGATAACAACATTAAGCTCCACCAATCAGCCGACTGGAAACAGCGGCATAAATAGTTCCCCCTTGTGGCTGAGGATGAGCGTGCGCGCGAGTGCGTTAAGGGAAACTGCGCGCGCCAGTTTGCTTGAGGATAGAAATGGCTGTTGAGAATAGAACGCAGCAGGCACAGCAGGACGCCTCGCTGCTCGTCGATTTGCTCGTTAAGCGGCACGACGAAATCATCAATCTGTGGATTAAAGACCGGCTGGAATCGGGCGAGTTTCGTGACGAGTTGATTCCGAAGGAAGAGTTGCGGCGGCAGTCGCAGCAGATTATAGACTTGCTGGCCCGCTCGATTAAGGATTCCGAGGGCGCGGATTTCGAGTCTCCGGCCTTCGACGAACTGCGCGTCTTTCTCAACGAGATCTCACGCGCGCGCGCCATCAAAGGTTACACGCCGCTGGAAAACGCGACCTACATTCTCTCGCTGCGCAACACCATCCTGCCGTTGCTCGCCGAAGAACTCGAAGACCGGCTCGACCTGCTCATCAGCGAGATGAACTACTTCACGCGGCTGCTCGATAAGCTCGGCCTCGTGATGGTCGAAAACTTCATCCGCTCGCGCGAGGAGATTATTCGCCAGCAGCGCGAAGACATGATGGAACTCTCCACACCCGTCATCAAAGTCTGGGACAAGATTCTGACGCTGCCCATCATCGGCACGCTCGATAGCCGCCGCGCGCAGTTGATGATGGAAGCGCTGCTGCAAAAGGTGGTCGAAACCGGCTCGACCATCGCCATCCTCGACATCACGGGCGTCAAGATGATGGACACGCTCGTCGCCAACCATTTAATCAAGACCGTGACGGCGGCGCGGCTGATGGGCGCGCGTTGTATTCTGACCGGAGTCTCGCCCGCGATTGCGCAGACGATGGTGCAACTCGGCATAGACCTCTCGCAGATTACCACCCGCGCGCAGATGTCCGACGGCATCAAGCTCGCGCTCGAAATGATTGGCCGCACCATCATCCCGGCCAAAGCCCTCGCGCAATTAACCAACGGCACGAGCCACTCAGCCCCCAACGTGTCCACGCTCGCCGCCCACGGCGCGAGCATCCTGAACAGCAACGAACGGCGCGAAGAGTGCTGAAAGCAGGTATCGGGTGACAGGTGTCGGGTGTCGGGTAAAAGATTTTTGGATTCAGCCATCAACTCCCCGTCACCTGTCACCCGGTACCCGACACCAATTTTTACGGAGTGAAAATTTCCCATGATTGCAGCGCGCATCCCGATTTTGAAGGTGGGCCGTGTGTTGATTGTCCCGATTCAGGTGGACATGGACGACCAGACCGTGATGCACTTGCAGGAGCGCATCCTGTCCGAGCTTGAGCGCACAGGGGCGCGCGGCGTCCTGATTGATATCTCCCTGCTTGAGATGGTGGATTCCTTTATTGGCCGGATGCTGTCGGACATCGCGGCGATGGCGCGCATCATGGACGCGCGCACGGTCGTCGTCGGGATGCAGCCCGCCGTGGCAATCACGCTGGTCGAGTTGGGGCTGGAATTGAAGGGCGTCGATACGGTCTTGAACGTTGATGAGGGCTTCAAGCTGTTGCGCAGCGAGTTTGATATTTCCGACGACGAGGACGCGGAGTTCTCTGTGGAGACGAACGCTTTTGGAAAGCAGGTCGCTCGCTCTTGAGAACGAGCATGACATAGCGGTGGCGCGCAACGAAGTCCGGCAGTTGGCAGGCGCGCTCGGCTTTCGTCTGATAGACCAGACGCGGCTGGCGACCGTCACGTCCGAGTTGGCTCGCAACGTCGTCAAGTACGGAGGCAGCGGGCGCTTGATTGCGCAGCCGACCTCAGCCGGAGACGGGCGCGACGGGCTGCGTCTCATCTTTGAAGACAGCGGCCCCGGCATCGAGGACATCGCAGCCGCCATGCGCGACGGCTTTTCCACCGGGCGCGGCCTCGGCCAGGGCTTGCCCGGCTCAAAGCGGCTCGTCCACGAGTTTCTAATCGAATCCGAACCCGGACGCGGAACCCGCGTCACCGTCGTCAGGTGGATTTCTTAAAGTCAGGAGTCAGAAGTCAGGAGTCAGGAGTCAGAAGAAGAGAAAATCAGGAAGAAAAGAAAACGGTTTCAGCCGAATATTCTGGCTCCTGACTCCTGGCTCCTGACTTCTGCCTTAATTGATGCGCGAAATTAATTCCATTGAGATTAAGGATGCGGCGCAGGTGGGCGCGGCGCGGCGTGTGATTCACGGGTTTGGTGGTCGCATCGGTTTTGCCGAGAACGAACTGGCGGAGATTGATATTGTCGTGCAGGAGATTGGGACGAACGCCGTCTCTTATGCGAGCGAGGGCGGCTGGCTGCACTTCACGACGCCGTTCGACGATGGTGCGCCCGGCATTGAGCTTTTCTATTGGGACACGGGGCCGGGAATTTATAATCTCGACCGCGCGGTGCACGACGGAGTTTCGACGAGCGGCGGGCTTGGCGCGGGCCTCGGCGCGATAAAACGGCTGATGGACGAGTTTGATGTCTATTCGACCGTCAGGGCGACGGGACGCCTTTCGCTCGCCGCGCAACGCCGGACGACGCACGGCACGGCGCTGCTCGCGCGCAAGTGGCTCAAGACCGGCGACGAAGACGAGCGTGCGGCGCTCTCCGCGAGACGCATCGGCGCATGGAGTCGCCCGCGCCCGCGCGAGACCAGCAACGGCGACGCCTACTTTATCTGCAAGCGCGACCGCGCCACGCTCTACGCCGTGATTGACGGTCTCGGTCACGGCATGGGAGCGCGCGACGCCGCGAACGTGGCGATCGCCGTGCTGGACGAGTGGCACGGCGAGCCGCTGGATCAAGTCT
>JADMIO010785076.1_pt1 | contig 20538 bp, 17 predicted proteins | sample 8958161 | NCBI WGS metagenome assembly JADMIO01 (sample SAMN16585339, study PRJNA669376) | soil metagenome | isolation source: Crop rotation soil | place: USA: Cullars Rotation, Alabama | collected 2011 | reverse complement strand
CTTTCCCCACGAGCCGATCGAGGAGCCGCCACCAGAACCCTAAGCCGGGCATAATAGCCGCCATGCTCAAAGGCTCGCGGGACGCACTGCTCAAACGACTGCAGCCGATCAGCATCCACGGCCAGTTGTCCTACGACGTGCATTACGTCTTCGCGGACGACGTGAACGAGGAAATGCACGTGGCGCGCGTCGGCCCGGAGGCGATCGCGCCGGGCCTGTCGGCCGGCGACCTGGCCCGGCTCGATTTCCTGGTGGGCGTGGTCACGGCGGTGCATCGGACGCCGCCCGCGGCGCATTAGCGCGTCCCCAGCCGGCTCCGGCTCCGGGCTCCGGGCTCCGAGACGAAAGGCAAGGAAGACACAGGCAGCGTCAGGGTTCGACGCGCACGCGCGTGACTTCGATGCGCGTCACCGGCGTTTCCCCCTCGACTGGCTGCGCCTCGATCTTGTCGACGACGTCGAGTCCTTCGACGACGCGGCCGAACACCGAGTAGCGTCCGTCGAGCGCCGGCGCCGGGCCGAGCACGATGAAGAACGACGACGTGGCGCTGGCCGGGTCTTCTCCGCGGGCCATCGACACCGTGCCGCGCACGTGTGTCGTCTGCGAGAACTCCGGCTGCAGTGTGCGAATGTAGCCTTCCTGCCGTTCGCTTGGCGGCTCCCGCCGCGTCGGCATGTGTCCGCCCTGGATGACGAATCCCTTCACGACCCGGTGGAATGCCGTCCCGTCGTAGACGCCGCCCGCGGCAAGGCGCAGGAATTGACGCACGTGATTGGGCGCACGGTCGGGCAGGACCTCGATCGTGATGGGGCCGAGGCTGGTCTCGAGCACCACACGGCGACGCGCCATGTCTTCGACGCTGGCGTCGAGGAACGGCTCGGGAATCGGCGCCGGACGATCGCGGATGGTCACGCGCCGGATCTCGACGCGTTCCCGCGGCACCGTGGCGTCGGCCGCCACCTGCGAAATCTTCTGCGCCACGCCGAGGCCGTCCGCGAGGCGTCCGAACACGGTGTACTGGCCATCGAGCGCCGGCTGATCGCTCACGCTGATGAAGAACTGCGAGCCGCCACTGTCGCGGCGACCCGGAACCAGCACGGCGGACACCGCTCCCTTGGTGTGCTTCTCGGCGTTCTCTTCGAAACGCAGGACACCCAACCCACCGGTGCCGTATTTCGCCGCCTGCGCCGGATCCTTCGACAGCGGATCCCCGCCCTGGATGATGCCCATGGCGATGACGCGGTGGAATACGGTCCGGTCGTATGCGCCCTCGCGGGCGCGCGTGATGAAGTGCGCGACGTGGGTGGGAGCCGCCTCGGCCAGGAGGTCGATGACGAGCACGCCCATCGACGTCTCGACGACCGCCTGCTTGTTCTGGATCTCGGCCGGGGCCAGGGTGGAGACGAAGAACGGATCCTTCGGCGGTGCGCCTCGCCCCGCCGGCGGTGCCGGGCGGCTGGGCGCGGGACGGGGGGGTGTGGCGCGGCCCTGCTCTGGAAGAGCGCCCAGCGCCAGGACCAGCAGCGGCAAAATCATGCGCGCATTATAGGAGTCTTCAGCGACCTTTGTTCTTGAGATGGGCGCGCAGCGCCTTGGTCATCACCTTGGCACGGCGGCGTCCTTCGAGCCGCGACCGTTCGGACTGCTGAGCCTCCAGGTGATGCAGTTCCTGCTGCAGTGTCTGATAGCTCGCCAGGCGCTCCGCGGGCAGCGCGCCCGACGCCACGGCCTCCTTCACGGCACACCGCGGTTCGTCCAGGTGGCGGCAGTTCGTGAAGTGGCACAGCGCGGCGAAGGTTTCGACGTCGTCGAACGACTGGCGGAATCCGCCGCTCACCTCCCACAACTGCAGCTCGCGCATACCCGGCGTGTCGATGAGCCACCCGCCGGCGGGCAGCGCCACGAGCTCGCGGTGGGTGGTCGTGTGCCGGCCCTTCGCGTCCTCCGCGCGCACTTCCTGCGTGCGGCGCACGTCGCGTCCCACCAGGCGGTTGACGATGGTGCTCTTGCCGACGCCGGACGAACCGAGTAGCGCATAGGTCCGGCCAGGCGTCAGGTGCGCGACCACGCCGGCCAGGCCCTCACCTGACCTGGGATTGACGACCATGACCGATGCGTCACTGGCGACGGCCACCGCGTCCGCGACTCGCGCCGCGACGTCGTCGCACATGTCGGGTTTGGTCAGCAGGACGACCGGCTGCACGCCGCCTTCGCGCGCGAGCAGCAGGTAGCGCTCGATCCGGCGGGGGCTGAAGTCCGCGTCGAGTGACGTGACGATGAACGCGACGTCGATGTTGGCCGCCACCACCTGCTCGTCGGTGACGGCACCGGCCACCTTCCTCGAGAAGTAACCGGCGCGAGGCAGCACCTCGACGATGGCCGCCCGGCGTTCGTCACCCCGGCGGCGCACCACGACCCAGTCGCCGACGGCAGGCAGTTCGGCCCGGCGCGCAGCCCGATGCTTCATCCGGCCCGAGACCACGGCCTCCCATTCCCCGCCGTCGACGTAGACGCGCAACAGCTGGTTGTACTCGACGGCAATCCGGCCGGGAAACAGGTCGGGCTTCCCGTTCGTGGCGCGCGCGAACTCTGCCGCCCGCGCCCCGTTCCAGCCCAGGTCCTCCAGGGTCACGCGCCCAGTCTACGATGCCGGCGCTCTAAGATGTCCGTCGTGGCCACGACCGATCCGCCGTCCATGCACTACGACATCTCCGTCTCGGCGTCCGATCCCAGGGTGTTGACCACGGCGACCTGCTACGACTCGGGCCCGGGCGACGCGGTGTTGGTCCTGGCGCACGGCGCCGGGGCGGGCCAGACGCATGCGTTCATGATCGGGATGGCCCAGGCCCTCGCCGCACGTGGCGTGGACGTCGTCACCTTCGACTTTCCGTACAAGTACGCCGGTCGCAAGCTGCCCGACCGGCAGCCCGTCCTCGAAGCATGCTTTGCCCGTGTTCACGAATGGACCGCCGTGAGGGCCGCTTCCCGCAGTCGTCGGCGAGTTTTCATCGGCGGCAAGTCCATGGGCGGTCGCATGGCGACGCACCTGGGCGCGGCCAGTCATGATTCGCTGCGCGGCGTCGTCGCACTCGGGTATCCGCTGCGTCCGCCGGGCCGGACGAGCGCCGATCGGGTGTCGCACCTGTCGTCACTGCAGGCGCCGCTGTTGGTGGTGCAGGGTACGCGCGACACGTTCGGCACCCCGAGCGACATCAGCGACGCGATGACCGTCGTGCCGGGCGCGGTCACGGTGGTGCCGGTCGAGGGCGGCGATCATTCCTTCGCCGTTCGGGGACGGCCAGCCGCCTCCGTCCTCGGCGAGGTCGCGGACGCCGTGGTGCGGTGGATGGCAGGGGTACCCTAGCCAGCCAGCGGTGGCTAGGGTTTGGGCAGCCCCTTGTGCAACTGGACCGGATCGCTGCCCTGCCGGACGCGCAGGTTGATCATCTCGACGAAGACCGAGAAGCCCATCGCGAAGTAGATGTAGCCCTTGGGGATGTGCTGGTCGAGGCCTTCGCCGATGAGCGACACCCCGATGAGCAGCAGGAAGCTGAGGGCGAGCATCTTCACCGTGGGATGCTGTTCGACGAAGTCGCCGATGGCCCGCGACGACAGCAGCATGACGATGACCGCAATCACCACGGCCGCCATCATGATCGACACGTGTTCCGCCATGCCGACGGCGGTGATCACCGAGTCGAGCGAGAACACGACGTCGAGCAGCAGAATCTGCACGAGGACGCTGGTGAACGAGGCCGCCGGCCGGGCCTGGCCGTGTTCGCCGCCACCTTCCAGCTTGTCGTGGATCTCGTGCGTGCTCTTGGCGATGAGGAACAGCCCGCCGGCCAGCAGGATGACGTCGCGGCCCGAAATCTCCTGACCCGCCACGGCGACGAGCGGCGCCGTCAGGCCCATCACCCAGGTGATCGCCAGCAGCAGCGCCAGCCTGGTGATCATCGCCAGCGACAGGCCGATGACCCGGGCTCGTTCGCGGTCCTCGTGCCGGAGCTTGCCGGCAAGGATCGAGATGAACACGATGTTGTCGATGCCGAGGACGATCTCGAGGACCGTCAACGTGAGGAGGGCGACCCAGCCCTCGATGCTGCTCATCCACTCGAACATGGGTGTTCACTCCGGAGGGTGGTGGTCCCGCACGCCCGTGCGGGGTGAGGCCGGGCGGGATGGGTCAGGACGCCGGCGCCGGCTGCTGCCGCTGCGGCGCATCCGCCAGCGCGCCCCACGTCTCGGGATCCTGCCAGAGCAGCGTGGACAGATAGAGCGCCACGTCTTCGGCGGGATACGTGGCGGCGATGGCCTCGGCCGCCTTCAGCAATGCGTCGGGCGCCGGCTGTGGCGTTTCGTCTTCGGCGATGACGCCGGACTCGTGCGCGATGCCCAGGGCGTCGAGGAAGCTCCCCATCATCGGGCGCTGATGCGCCAGGTGGTAGGCGATGAGCATCCGCGCCGCGACCAGTTCGGTCACCGGTACGGACACCAGGTGCCGGGCCTTCTTCTCGACGGGCAGCGCCACCACCGATTTGGCGCGAAACTTCAGACGCTGGGCGATCACGGCCACGGCCTCGGCGTGCTCGAGCGACGCCTCACCGTCGCGCCAGAATGCCTCGGCAGCCTGCAGCTTGCGCTCGGCCGGCAGGAGTTTCCACAGCTGCGACGGACGGGAGATGTCTGGTGTCATCGAGTCGATACGTTAACATAGCGAGATGCCTACACTCCTGGTCGAAGGGTTCTCGCCGGCGACGGTCGAAGCGGGAACACGGTTGGTCAACGCCATCGAAGCCTGCGGCGTCGACATCCTGCACGCCTGCGGCGGCAACGCGCGCTGCACGACGTGCCGTGTCGAGTTCATCGCCGGCGAGCCGGCGCGCATGACCAGGGCCGAGCGGACCAAGCTCGACGAGAAGGGTCTGTCGGGCATACGGCTGTCGTGCCAGATCACCTGCGACGCCGACATGACCGTGCGGGCGATCAGCCGGCTGGCGGGCAGCGGACGTCCCGATCCGGGACGCACGCCGGAGCCGTCGATTCAGCCTCCGCCCGAGTGGGTGTGAGAAGGAGTCAGTCGATCGACAGTTTGCGCAGGAGCGCGAAGTCGGACAGCATCTGACCCGCGCCAAGCACCACCGACGACAGCGGATCTTCCGCCACCGCCACCGGCAGTCCCGTCTCCCTCCGGATCCGCGCGTCCATGTTGTGCAGCAGCGCGCCGCCGCCGCTCAGCACGATGCCGCGGTCGTAGATGTCCGCGGAAATCTCCGGCGGAATGCGCTCGAGGCCGTCGCGCACGGCCTGGACGATCTGTCGAATGGGCTCGCTCAGTGCCTCGCGGATCTGGCCGTCGTGGAGGACGATCGTGGTCGGCCTGCCTTCGAGCACGTGCCGCCCCTTCACTTCCGCCTCGCGCTTCTGTGACAACGGCCACGCGGACCCCAATTCGATCTTGATGCGCTCCGCGGTCCGCTCGCCGATGAGCAGGTCGTGCTCGCGCCTGACGTAGTTGATGATGGCCTCGTCCATGGCGTTGCCGGCGACGCGCACCGAACGGCTGTACACGATGCCGGCCAGGGAGATCACGGCGATGTCGGTCGTGCCGCCGCCGATGTCGACGATCATGCTGCCCGAAGCCTCGGTGATTGGCAGGCCGGCGCCGATGGCCGCCGCCATGCCCTCCTCGATCAGGTGCACTTCGCTGGCCTTGGCGCGGTAGGCGCTCTCCCTGACGGCGCGCCGTTCGACCTGCGTGATTTCGGACGGCACGCCGATGATGACGCGCGGCCGCACGAAGCTCTTGCGGCGGTGCGCCTTGCGGATGAAGTGCCCGAGCATCTTCTCCGCGGCCTCGAAATCGGCGATCACGCCGTCGCGCATCGGGCGGATAGCGGTGATGCTGCCCGGGGTCCGGCCGATCATCTCCTTGGCTTCCGCCCCGACCGCCTCGATCTGCGCGTTGACGGTGTTGACGGCGACGATCGACGGCTCGTTGAGGACAATGCCCTGGCCTCGAGCGAAGACGCAGGTGTTGGCGGTTCCGAGATCGATCGCCAGATCATTCGAGAAGAAAGACATCGCGCTCAACAGCACACCCGGCCTCCTGGGTCGTTCGGGGGGAGAGTCAGTATATAGACGTTGTCGGGTTTGCAAGGCGCGTTCCCGCGCTTTCGCGGGCTGCGCCGTCTTTTTCCCAGCGAATGTGCGTAGGGCTGCACAGCTCTGCCGGCGACGTGTAGTTTCGGGCGTCGGAAATACGACAGTGGATGGGGCGCGGCCGACGATTGGCAGGGACCACTCGTGCTGGTCCGGCAGAGCGCGCTATGCGTCGGCGGCCTTCTTCGGACGCAGGTTCGCGGCCAGAATGCGCTTGCGCAGGCGAATGCTCTTCGGCGTGATTTCCACGAGCTCGTCGTCGTTGATGAACTCGATGGCCTGTTCGAGGCTCAACCGGCGCGGCGGGATCAGGCGGATCGCCTCGTCCGCGCTCGACGCGCGCATGTTCGTCTGCTTCTTCTCTTTGGTGACGTTGACGTCCATGTCGCTGGCGCGGGCGTTCTCGCCGATGATCATGCCCTCGTAGACCACGACGGTCGGGTCGATCAGGATCTCGCCCCGCTCCTGCAGGTTCCAGATGGCGTAGGGTGTCGCCACCCCGGTGCGGTCCGCCACCAGGGCGCCGGTCGGCCGCGCCGGGATGGCTCCGTGCCAGGGCTCCCAGCCCGCGAACAGATGGTTCATGATGCCGGTGCCCTTGGTGTCGGTTAGGAACTGGGAGCGGAACCCGATGAGGCCGCGCGTCGGGATGCGGAACTCGAGGCGGACGCGGCCGCTGCCGTGGTTGACCATCTTGCTCATCACCCCGCGGCGGCCGCCGGCCATCGCGATCACCACGCCCTGAAAATCCTCGGGCACGTCGATCACGAGATCCTCCACGGGTTCCATCCGGACGCCGTTGATCTCCTTCGTCACGATCTCGGGTCGCGACACCTGCAGCTCGAAGCCTTCGCGCCGCATCATCTCGATGAGGATCGACAGCTGCAGCTCGCCTCGCCCGATCACCCGCATCTGCTCCGGCGAGTCGGTGTCTTCGACGCGCAGCGACACGTTGCCGAGCAGTTCCTTCTGCAGCCGATCGCGCAGGTTGCGCGAGGTGACGTACTGGCCCTCGCGCCCGGCCACAGGCGAGGTGTTGACGCCGAAGACAATCGACACCGTCGGCTCGTCAACCGCGATGTGGGGAATGGCCACCGGGTTCACCGCATCGGCGATGGTCTCGCCGATGGTGATGTCATCGATGCCCGCGAGACAGATGATGTCGCCGGCCGAAGCCTCGTCGATCTCGATGCGCTTGAGGCCGTCGAAGGAAAACATCTTCGTTACCTTGGTCTGATGCATACCTCCGTCCAGCTTCATCACGGCGACGGCGTCGTTCAACCGCACCCGGCCGTTGAAGATGCGGCCGATCGCGATGCGCCCGAGGTAGTCGCTCGAATCGAGGTTGGCGACCAGCATCTGCAGGCCGGCCTCGGCGCTGCCGCGCGGCGGCGGCACGTGTTCGACGATGGCATCGAAGAGCGGGCGCAGGTCCTCGCCCCTCACCGCGGCATCGAGGCTGGCTACCCCATCGCGCGCGTTGGTGTAGAGCACCGGGAACTCGATCTGGTCCTCGGTGGCGTCGAGGTCGATGAACAGGTCGTAGATCTCGTTGAGTACTTCCTGCGGCCGGGCGTCCGCGCGGTCGATCTTGTTCATGACCACGATTGGCGGCAGTCCCCGCTCGAGGGCCTTGCGCAGCACGAACCGCGTCTGCGGCAACGGCCCTTCCGAGGCGTCGACGAGCAGGATGACGCCATCGACCATCGACAGCGTACGCTCGACCTCGCCGCCAAAGTCGGCGTGACCGGGCGTGTCGCAGATGTTGACCAGCAGGTCCTTGTAGTGCACCGCGGTGTTCTTGGCCAGGATGGTGATGCCGCGCTCGCGCTCGAGATCGTTGCTGTCCATCACCCGCTCGGCCACCTGTTGGTTGGCGCGAAACGCTCCGCTCTGACGTAGGAGTGCGTCGACCAGGGTGGTCTTGCCGTGGTCGACGTGCGCGATGATGGCGACGTTGCGCCGGAGGGGATTGGCGATCTGAGCGGTCCGCGGAACAACAGACATCCTCTCAGTATACCTGCCTGACCCCCCGTATCCCGGCTGTACACTGGTCGTCGCGATGTGCGCCCGTCGTTGCCGTAAGGTCTTGATCGTCTGCTCGGCGCGCTGCCTCGTGACAGCCGTGGTGGCGCTGGCGTGGCCGCAAGGGCACGGAATTGGCGTCCCGGTCGCCGCCGCGGCGCAGCGCGGTAGTGCTGATGTCGCCCTGTCGATCGCGGTCCCGCCAACCCTGTTGCCCGGCGCGCTGGCACGCGTGACGGTGACTGCGCCGGCCGGAAGCACCGCGGTGACGGCCCGGGCGTTCGGCGACGCCGTCCACCTGCTGCGCGCTGCCGCGACCCGGTGGGAGGGCCTGCTGGGCGTGGATCTGGACCAGAAGCCGGGCACCTATCCGGTCACCACCTTGGCTATCGGCGCCGCCGGTGCGCGCGTTTCCGCCCACGCGTCGGTCGTCGTCACGGTCCGCCGCTATGCGACGCGCACGCTCTCGGTCAGCGGACGGTTCGTCGACCCGACCCCGGCCGAACTCCAACGTATCCAGGCCGAGGCCGCGCACCTGGCGGCGATCTACAGCGGAGTGTCCGAGCGCCAATGGACCGCGCCGTTCATCACGCCGGTGCCCGGCCAGGCCACCGGCAACTTCGGCGCGCGCAGCGTATTCAACGGCCAGCCGCGCGCGCCGCACGCCGGCATGGACTACCGCGGTGCCGTGGGGACACCGGTCGTGGCGCCCGGCGCTGGGCAAGTGGTATTGGCGGAGAACCTGTTCTTCACCGGCAACACCGTGATCCTCGATCACGGTCTCGGACTCTTCTCGCTCTACGCCCACCTGTCACGGATGGACGTCGTTGCCGGGCAGAGCGTGACGGGTGGTGCACCGCTGGGTCTTGTGGGTGCCACGGGACGCGTGACTGGACCGCACCTGCATTGGGCACTTCGCCTGGGCCGCGCTCGCATCGACCCGGCGTTGGCGCTTCAGATACTCTCGCGGTAGCGCGGGATCACCCTTCGCAGGACGTCGCGGCCATCTGCAGCGAGGTGACGGTGAGCCGCGCGTCGGCGCCGTCCACATACACTAGGCCGCGCACATCCACTTTCTGACCGACGTGCGTGGCCGGCTTGAACGGGGCCGAGTTGAGGAGCCGGAAGGTTCCCGTACCCAGCGAGCGCCTGGCCGAGGCTTCGAGCCCCTGCGCCGTCGGCGTGTCCTCGCGCGTCGAGACGGGCTCGGCCGTCCGGGTCAGCACCCAGCTATTGTCGGCGCCCTTCGTCAGGCATCCCACCGTCTGCACCAGGGAGAAGTTCTGCACCCCCGGCTGCTCCCCTTTCCTGAGGATGAGGGCCGTGGCCAGGTCCTCGCTCGCGAGCTTGAGTTCGCTCGGGCCGCTCGGATACCCATTCGTCTTGAGGATGTAGGTGATGATGTCGAGCTTGCCCTGCTCGTCGACATTCACCCCGAAGTTCGGAGGCATGGTGTCCCGCGCCTTCAGGAACAGCCGGTCGATGGGCTCCTGGCCAAACGTCGTGTAGAACCGCTCGCCTTTGAGCGCCGGGGCCTCGGTCGACCCACCGAGATCGGCCTGGTGACAACGAATGCAGACGTTGTTGAAATGGTCGCGGCCCCGCGCTGCCTGCGCTTCGGTGTAGACCCCCTGCCAGATGCGCGGCTCGGCCGACTGCGCGGCCACTCTCATGGGCGGCGCGGACAGCACCGTGACGGCGACCATCGCTCCGGCGAACCATGCTCCGCGTGTCATGTTCAAGGCTCCCGCGGCCGTCTCGCACGCGTTACGCGTCCGTCGTTGCCGCCGCCGACGCGCCTAGTATAAACAAAGCGGCACCGCGGGGTATTCTCGACGCATGCGTTACGCCCTCGGCGCGATTCTCGTCGCTTTCGTCTCGCTTCTCACTGCCGGTACGGCGTGCCGGCACAGTTCAGGCTCGGGCGGCGTGGCGTGGCCCCTCCAGCCGGCCGCTGCCCCGCTCGGGACCAGCGCCATGAGCATGGGCCCACAGCTCACCTCATCGGCGCGCGGTACGATCCTCAGCTGGCTCGAGATGCAGGAGGCCACGGCGATCCTGCGCTATGCCGAGCGCGGGCCCGACGGCGCGTGGTCGGCACCGAAGACCGTCACCCAGGGCACCGACTGGTTCGTGAGCGCCGTGGACGTGCCGGCCGTCATGCGGATGAGAAATGGATCCCTGGTCGCGCAGTGGCTGAAGGCGGTGGACCTGGCCCTCGAGGCCTATGACGTCCGCCTCGCCTTCTCGCGCGACGACGGCGGGTCATGGTCCGACGCGGTGGCGCCGCATCACGACGGCACCACCGCGCAGCACGGCTTTGTGTCCTTGTTCGAGTGGCCCGACTCGACCGGCGGCGGCCTGGGCCTGGTCTGGCTGGACGGGCGAAAGATGGCGGCCGAGGACGTCAGCCCGCCGTCGGACGAGATGAGCCTCTATCGCGCGCGCTTCGACGCGAGCGGTGCCCAGGTCGATGAAACAGCGCTCGACGGGCGCGTCTGCGAGTGCTGTCCGACGAGCGTGGCCATCGCCGCCGGCGGTCCCGTGGTCGCCTTCCGCGATCGCAGCCCCAAGGACGTCAGGGACATCTACGTGGCGCGCGCCACCGGGTCGACCTGGGACACCCCGACCGCCGTGCATGCCGACAACTGGACGATCGACGCCTGCCCGGTGAACGGGCCGGCGATCGCCGCCCGCGGCAACATCGTGGCGGTGGCGTGGTTCACGCAGCCCGGCGAGGACGGCCACGCGTTCGTGGCCCTGTCGCAGGACGGCGGCCGCACGTTCGGCGCACCCGTCCGCGTCGATGACGTGGCGTCGCTCGGGCACCTCGGGGTCGTGCTGCTCGACGACGGCGCGGCCGTGGTCACGTGGGTGGAGTTCGACGGCGGAGCCTCGTTCAGGGCTCGGCGGGTGGATCGGTCCGGGGCGCGTGGCGCGCCGCTGCGCATCGCCGGCGGGGAGGGCCGCTTCGTCAGCGGCATTCCGCGTGTGGTCCGTCAGGGTGACGCAATCGTCTTTGCCTGGACGGAAACCGGCGGCGAGGAACCGGGCGCGGCACAACGCGTCAAGGTCGCCACGGCTCCCGTGCCGGCATCCTGAAGGGACGTCCGCCCGCTGGCGAAGCCTGCGCCGTCAGTGCGCGCCCAGCACCGCATCCCAGCCGGTGGCGCGAACGGCCGGCCGCGTGCTCTGCGGGCGCGCCCGCTGCGGCATGGCTGCGGCCGGCGTGCAGGTGCCGGTGGCGATTACCGTCAGCGCTTCCTTGAGCGACCCCTCGACGGGATTGCCAAGCTCGGCATCCAGATCGTCGGCGGCCGGACAGTCGGCCGGGATCCCATCGAAGTAGTCGCCCTCGCCGTTGGCATTGCGCAGTTGGAACGACACCGGGGCGATGATCTTGTCGCAATGCGGGATGGCGTACTGCCCCACCGGCTTCCCGTAGGTGCGGTCGCCGACGATCACCACGGGTAGGAAGGGCCGCAGCCCGTTGATGACCAATTCGCTGGCGGATGCCGACGCACTGGTCGCAATCACGACGAGCCGGTCCAGCCGCAACGCGCCGGGCAGCGCGTCGAAGCGAAGGGTCTGGTTCCGGGCCGTGTTCTTGTCGTTGTGTGCGTACACGGCGAACACCTGCCCTTCGGTCCGCTTGCCGCCGAGAAGACCGCCCAGATACCTGGCTACGTCGACCAGGCCGCCGCCGTTGTAGCGCAGGTCCAGCACCACCTCGTTCACGTTGGCGGCGCCGAGCGCCGCAAACGCATCGGCCAGCGCGTCGAAGGACGGTTGCACGAAGTTCCGGAAGAACACGTAGCCGACGCGCCGCCCCCCGACATCGAAGACGCGCGTCGCGGACACGGTCGGAATGACCACGTCGCGCTTCACCAGCTGCACACGCAGCACCTGCTCGCCCCGCCGGACGACCAGCGTGCCTGCCACGCCCGCCTCGGCGGGGCCGTAGGCGGATTCAAGTTGCCCGGACTGCACCAGGTCCGCCACAGAGCGGCCGTTGATCTCGACGATGGAATCGCCGCGCAGCAGTCCGGCCTCGGCCGCGGGACTATTGGGGAAGACCTGCGAGACACGAAGCCTGCCGTCGGCCGTCACCAGCGACGCGAAGCCGAAGCCGGCGTACTGGCTGGCCGAAAACAGCGCCTCACTGGCGGCCCGGTCGGCGATGTAGCTGAAAGTCGAATCGAGCCGGTGATATCGCACCGCCTCGAGATAGGCCTCGGGCGACGCGAACCGCGCCGGGTTGACGTCCGGCATTTGCTGGTACCAGAGGTACAGGTCGAGCAGCGTGTCGCGGACGAAGGTGTTCTGGCTGACCGTGGTGCACGACGTGATTCGCTGCGCCTGGGTGGGCGCGGCGCACAGCCACAGCAGACCAGCGAGCAAGAAGACCAGGAAGGTGCGCTTCACGGGACTAGTATCGCCCGCCGGTGCCGGCTTCCCGTAGCCCAGGCAGCGCGGCGCGCCGTCAAAAAAGCAAGGGCGGTTGCGCGCTTTCGCTCGCAACCGCCCTGATGTCACACCGAGGAGACCGGGGTCTGCGTCGGTCGGCGCGGGCTAATCGACGGTCTGACCGGCCTTCTTGCCCCACCCGAAGCCGTCCTTCGGACGCTCCAAGGTCACCATGCGGACACGGTGATCGGCGGGGTTACGGCCCGGGCTGCCGCTGATGACCACATGGTCGCCGGGCTTCAGCGTTTCTCTGGTTACGCCCTGGCCTCCGAGCTGGCCTGCGCCACCCCACTCGACGGCGTAGCGGACCATCGTGCCATCCTTTTCCTTGACCATCACGTGGACGAAGGAGTGCGGATTGCGGAACAGGAACTGCACCAGCTCGCCCTCGATCGTCACGGTCTGATCTTCGAGATAGGTCGCCGCGAACGAGTGGTGGGCGTCGGCGCGCGTACCCATGAAGGCAGCCGCCGCAACAACCAGAATGGCCAGATAACGCTTCATACGTTGGTTCCTCCCTGACAGAACCTTAGTCCCCGTGTGTGTGTGGGTGAAATCGTAACCGAATTTCCCTGCAAGTGGTTCTGAAGACTCCCTGAATTCTTCGTCAGAATCCTGCCGTACCTCAAGCATCACTCGCTTCACGGCGGACGGCGGGCAGAATACCGCAGAAGCGCCGTAGACTCAAGACCTTACGGGTGTCGGCGAACTGCCGGCTCTGGTTCACCCAGTCGGGATTTGACGGCGACGGTCACCCGTCACGGCCGATGCCGTGCGGTTAGCCTTGCGGCTGCGCGATGTACGCCGACACCTGCTCCTCGAGCATCTCGAGTGGCAGGCTCCCATTGCGAAGAACGACGTCGTGGAAGGCCCGGACGTCGAAGCGCGCGCCGAGGGCCTGCTCCGCGCGCCGGCGAAGCTCCTGTATCCGCAGCTCGCCGATCTTGTAGGCCAGCGCCTGGCCCGGCAGCGCGATATACCGATCCACCTCCGCCAGCGATTGGCTCGGGGCGTGCTCGCGGAAATAGACTTCCGCCTGCTCGCGTGACCAGCCCTTGGCGTGGATGCCGGTATCCACCACCAGGCGGATAGCCCGGAACTGCTCGGATGCCAGGCGGCCGAAGCGGGTCGGCGCGTCGCGATACACGCCGCCGAGGGCGGTGCCCAGCGACTCCGCGTAGAGGCCCCACCCCTCGCTGAACGCTGGGGCGCGGAACGCCGTGCGGAACGCCGGCAGATTCTCGAGCTCACGCGCCAGCCCGACCTGCAAGTGGTGGCCCGGCACCGTTTCGTGGAGTACCATCGCCTCGACGGTGTACTTCACCTGCTCGGTCGGCCGATACGTGTTCATGTTGAAGTAGGCGGGCCGCGCGCCGTCGGCCGTACCCGCGCTGTAGCTCGATGGTGTCGAGGCGGCGCGGTCGGCCGGGATCGGCCGGATGCGCAAGTCCGTGCGCGGCACATGGAGGAACAGCGCGGACAGGCGCGGCCGGACGCTGGTCAGCACGTCCTCCGCATAGGCCAGCATCTCCTCCTCGCTTTCGAACCGCATGCCCGGCCGGCTGGCGAGGTCTCGCGCAAACTCGGTCAGCGAACCCGTGAAGCCGTATTCGCCGGCGATTGCTCGCATCTCGCCTTCGATCCGCGCCACCTCCTTGAGCCCGAGTTCGTGAATCTCGTCGGGCGACATCTTCGTCGAGGTGAAATAGCGCACCAGCCTCGCGTACATGGCCGGGCCGCCGGGCAGTGACGACAGGCCGATGGCGCGCGCGGCGCGCGGGCGATACCGGTCCCGCAGGTACTGCTCGAGATGCGTCCAGGCCGGCACGAACTGCTGCGTGTAGGCGGCCATCGCTTGCGCTCGCAGCCGTCGCTGGGTGCTGCCGGCCACGCCCTCGGGGAAGTGCGAGAACGCGGCCACGAGCGGCGACTCGACGGCGGGCAGGCTACGTTGCGCCGCCACCTGTTGGAGCATCAGGTCCACCACGACGGCCGGACGCGCCAGGCCCTTGTCGAGCTGCTCGTCGAGCAGGGCGACGACCTGATCGATGTGCCGCGGCAGTCCCGCCAGGCGGGCGAGGATGTTCTCGTAGTCGCCCAGCGTCGCGGCGGGCATCTGATCGATGGTGCGGAATACCCGGTTGTGCGCGCCGTCCACTTGCGACACGGTCTGCACCAGATCCAGATAGTCCTGAACCTCGATGCCGTTCTTGAGCTCGTACTCCCAGAGCAGCGCGCTCAGGTAGTCGGCTGGTGTGAGCGTGCCCGGCGACAGGAACAGCGAGCGCTCCAGGAACTCCTGGCGGGTGCCCCGGGCGCGGTCACGGGCCGCCTTCGACAAATCGCCCCAGCGGTCGTTCACGTGCGGCCGGCCAACACTGGTCGCCAACTCGGGTTCGTCGACCAGGCGCCACTCCCAGTAGTCGTTGAACAACTGGTGGAGCGACTGCGACGATGGGCCCGAGAACTTCGGCGCCTGCCGCTGCTCCTGGCCTTGAGGAGATTGCGCCGCCGGCGCCGGCCGCCACGGTCCGGACACGACGAGCCCCAGCGCCAGGGCCCACACCAGCCTCAGCCGCCGTGCCCGCACGCCGCGGTCCTTCACGATTCGGACGGCAGGCGGAAGGCGATGAGCTCGCCCGGCAGATTCGGTGGCGCGCTGATCGCGACCACGATGTATTGCCGGCCGTCCAGCATGTAGGTCATCGGCGATCCGGTCTGGGGCGCCGGCATGTACACCGCTCCCGCTTCCCGTCCGGTCGCCTTGTCGTAGGCACGCAACATCGCGCCACGGCGCCCGTCGGGCAGTGTGAACACCCCGCCCTCGCCCGCCACGAGCAGCGTCTTGGTGACCAGCGTGCCAATCCGGCCCGGACGGCCGGTGCGCGGGATCGTCAGGCCCTTCAGGGCCGGGTGGTTCCGTACGTTGTCCGGCGTCTCGCCGTGGGCGATCTGCCAGGCCATCGTGCCGCTCTTCAGATCGAGCGCGGTGATGCGGCCGTACGGTGGCTTGATGAGCGGTAGGCCCTGCACCGTCATCGGGATGGGCGACGCTTTCGGGTCGTTCGGGTTGGACGCCTGCCCGCGTACGTAGCGCATGTCGGACTGCTTGCCTCCAGGGACGAGGCCGAGGTCGGACACGGAGGTGTTCGTGAAGATATAGAAGATGCCGGTCTCCGGATCGAAGGAACCGCCCTGCCAGTTGGCGCCACCCGTGACGTTGGGCAGCATCAGCGTCGCCAGCTTGTTGTTCCAGTCGCTGACGATCGGCGGCGTGAAGATCGGCCCCATCTTGAAGCGCGCGGTCAGCTTCAGGGCCTCCGCCCGCAGCGCCGGCGTGAAGTCGATGAGGTCGCTCTCCGATACTCCCTGCCTCTCGTAGGCCGGCGGCTTCTGGACGAAGAGTTGTGTCGGGTTGGCCTGCTCACCGGGAACGTCCGAGGCCTCGACCTTGCGCTCTTCGAGAGGCCACACGGGCACGCCGGTCACGCGATCGAACACGTAGAGCCAGCCCTGCTTGGTGGGCTGTGCCGCGATCTTGCGCAGCTGTCCGTCGATGACGACATCGGCCAGGATCGGCGCACAGGGCAGGTCCCAGTCCCAGATCCCGTGCCTGATGAACTGATAGTGCCACTTGCGCTTGCCGGTCTTGACGTCGACGGCCACGAGGCTTTCCCCAAACAGGCCCGACCCGGGGCGATGGCCTCCGTAGTAGTCCCCGGTCGGCATCTCCACGGGGAGGTAGACGAGGCCCAGATCCTCGTCGGCACTCATCTGCGCCCACACGCCCGTGTTGCCGGTGTATTCCCACGAACCCTGCTCCCAGGTGTCGTAGCCGAACTCGCCGGGCCTCGGGATGGTGTGGAAGATCCACAGGCGCTTCCCGGTCCGCACGTCGTAGCCGCGCACGTAGCCCTTGTCGTTGCGGCGGCTCACCGGACGGCTGCCCTCCGTGTGCGCCGCGCCGATGATGACGACGTCCTTGACGATGATCGGCGCCGCGTGCAGGCCGATGTCGCCCGTCACCGGATCCATCTCCTGGTCGTCTTCGAGCTTCAGATCGACCACGCCGGCCTTGCCGAAGGTGGACACGGGCACGCCGGTGCGCGCATCGAGCGCCACCATGCGATAGCCGGGCGTGACGTAGACGATCCGGGCCACGCGCCCGTCGGTCCAATAGGACAATCCGCGGCCCGACAGCAGCCGCGGCGCCTCGGCACCGCGCCGGCCCTCGTCCTCGCGGTGAATCCACAACTGCTCACCGGTGGCGGCGTCGAGCGCCACGACGGCGCGGCGGGTGCCGGCCGTGGTGTAGAGCACGCCGCCGACCATGAGCGGCGTGGCCTGGAAGTTGTACTCGGGCTTCGGGCCCAGGTTGTCGGTCCTGAAGCGCCACGCCACCTCGAGCCGGTTGAAGTTGGCCGGTCCGATCTGGTCGAGCGGCGAGTACCTGGTACTGGCCAGGTCGCCGCCATAGGTCCGCCACTCGCCCTTCGGGGCCGGGCCGGCCGGCGTCTGGGCTTCCACCGACCCGAATTGCACGGCGGCCGCGGCGAGTACCGCCAAACCGCAAACCGCGACGATCTTCGTCATGCTCGTCATCTGCATTCTGGCTCCAGCGCCGGATGCCTCAGGGGCCAACGCTCCTGGTCAATTGGGCGGCGGTCACGAAGCGCGGCGCGATGTCGACGGGCACTCCCGTCAGCTTGTCGAGCACCGCCTGCACCGGCGGGCGCACCACACCCGTGTCGCGCAGGGCCCGGGCCCTGGCGTAGTCGCCTTCGGCCTGCAGCGTCATGATGTCGTGGGTCAACGCGGCCACGTTCTCTTTGATCTTGGCCGGGTCCACCGCGAAGGTGCCGTCGGCGCGCACCGTGACGCCGCCGTGGTCGAGGAAGTAGTTCAGCTGAATCGCCACCCCGCCGCCGTGCGCCTCGTTGATACCGAACCGGATCGACCGGAAGGCCGAGGCGAGGAACGTCGTGTACATCGTGTCACCCAGCGTCTTGTCGAGCACGCCGCGATCGACGAGCAACTGCAGCGCGAACAGCCCCGAGACGTCGGCCTTGGCTTCCTCGATGGTCCCGAAGCTGTCCTTCAGCTCCTGCCGCACCGAGGTCTGGCGTCCCTGGACGGTGACGTTCTGCGGCCCCAGCCCATGCATCAACTCGTGCATCAGGATGTGGGTGAAGAACGCGTCGAACGTCACCCGGCCGTGGTCGGCGGCGGCGAGCGCCACCTTCGAGATGGGCTCGAGCACGAGGTGGAACTTGGCCTCCTGGTTGTTCTTGAGCATGACGCGCTTGGCACCCTTGGCCGCCACGACGCGCGGATCGTTGGGCAGGTTGAACGCCGCGGTCTGCACCGCGCGGTTGCCATCGCCTGAGGAGAAGATCGTGTTGACGACGCGAATCGGCGCCAGGCCTCCCAGCTTCGGGTTCCGGAAGCGCACGTCGATGGGCAGGCTGTCCTCGATCGTCTGCAACTCCGCGCCCAGCCTGGCCAGTTTCTGCGTTTCGGCGTCGTCGCGGATGGCGATGTAGGCCTCGAACGCGGCCTTGTAGCCGAACCACTCGTCCTCGTAGGTCTCGTACGGGCCGATCGTCGGCTCGATGCTGGCGTCCAGCTCCATCCAGGCGACGTCGCTGTCGTAGTAGTCATTACTCAGCAGCGCTGCCGCGCGCTTCTCGAGGAAGGCCTTCAACGTCGGCTGAGTGGTGAGTGCGGCGGCCTCGCGCAGGAACTGCGCCACGCGCGACAACTCGCTCTGATACTCCAGGCTGTAGGGCACCATCTGGAAGGCGCCACCTGCGTCGCGCCTGATCGTCGTGAAGAATCCGGTAGCGCGCTCGCGCTCGGCCGCGGGAAGGGTGGCGATCCACGCCTCGACGTCCGCCTTGGTCGCCCCGGCCGGGTAGAAGTTGGCCTGCGGTGGTTTGGCGGGCACGCCGGCCACGAACGCCTCGTTGTGGTCCAGGCGCGACCACGGACCCTTGTTCAAGAGGAAATACGCCAATCGAGCCCGCCCGAGATCCGACTGATCCTGGCCGAGGTCGATGAGGAGCGCATCGTTGCCTTCCCACACCTGGCGCAAGTACAGCGCGTCGAAGATGCGCGCCGCCTCGACCAGTTTGCCAAGTGCCTGCCGTTCATTGGCCGGCAGCGCGGCGACGTCCGCCGAGAGGTCGACGGGTGCGAAACGCGCCGTCATGGTCTGGAGTTTCTGCAGCATGGGATCCGTGGATGCAATGGCCGGCCCGGTAGTGCCGGCCGATGGGGCTGACACCTTGGTGCAACCGCCGCTGATGACGGCCACGAGAGCGAGGGCGAGCGCGGTTGTGGCCCGGCGCCGGTTCGGCGTCGAAAATCGTCTCGGGGCGGAAGCGGTGTCGGCGCGCTGTGTCATGGCTGGCATTGCTGCCCGCGCTCAGTGGACGCCGGGGCTCATGTGCAGCGCGGCTGGATCCGCGCCGAGCCGCCTGATGGCGGTCTCCCACATCTCGTCGGCTGGCACGCCGAAGATCAGCTGTGGATCCACGTCCGTCAGCAGCCACGACGACGACGCCAGTTCCTGTTCCAGCTGTCCGGGTCCCCAGCCCGCATAGCCCACCACCACGCGGGCACGCGTCGTCGGCGGCGTCTGCAGCAGTTGCATCGTGAGCTCGTGCGACACCGACAGGAGCACGCCCGGGCAGATCTCGCGCTGCTCGTCTTCCGGACCGTGGGCTTCCGACATCAGGACCCAGGTTTTTTGCGGGTTGACAGGTCCGCCATGCCACAGGCGGATGTCGCGGTCTACCGCAATCGGCGGCTCCGTCTTCACCATGGTCCACGCCGGTTCCGTCATCTGCCGGTTGACGACGAGACCGAAGGCCCCGTCGGCGGTGTAATCGCAGAGCAGGACGACCGCGCGGGAGAAGTTGGGATCCGCCATCTGCGGCATCGACAACAGCAGGAGCGGCGCGGAGCCGGACATGGGAGGCATCATAGCAGGCGCGCCCGGGCCCAGCGCACGTGCGACTGGACGGCTTCGGACTCGACTGACGCGCGGTCCTCGCCTGCCGCGTCGAGGCGCGACGCGGGCCCGCCGGCATTGCCCAGCGCTACGGCGGTGTTGCGGCGGACGCCGGCCGTTTTTGCCCGCGTCATGGCCGTACCCTTGATGGCGCGGCGCAGATCGCTGTCGGACCGGCCCCACAACTCGTCGAGCGTCAGCGCGTCCAGTGCCGCGCGCGGCTGCCAGACGGGATCGAGTGAGACCGGGGCCGGCCGGTTGTAGGGACACACCTCCTGACAGATGTCGCAGCCGTAGACGTGCGTGCCGATCGCGGGCCGCATCGCCTCCGGAATCTCGCCGCGCAGCTCGATCGTGAGATACGACAGGCAGCGCGTCGAATCGAGCACGCCTGGCTCGACCAGCGCCTGTGTGGGACAGGCCTCGAGGCACTTCGTGCAGCTGCCGCATTGCTCCAGCCCTTGCGTATCCGACTCGAGCGCAAGATTCGTGAGCACCACGCCCAGGAACAGCCACGAACCCAGTTCCGGGTTGATGAGACAGGTGTTCTTCCCGATCCACCCGAGCCCCGCGTACTGCGCGTAGACGCGCTCCTGGACCGGGCCGGTGTCCACGTAGGTCAGCGCCTCGAAGGGTTCGGGACGCGCGTCGCGCATCCAGGCGACCAGGGAGTCCAACCGCGCCTTCAGTACCTCGTGGTAGTCGTCGCCCCAGGCGTAGCGCGAGATGCGAGCAGCGTCCGCGGGAAGGTCGGCGGAATACGGACGGGCGGTGTTGTACAGCGTGCCGGTGACGATCACGCTCTGCGCGGTCGGCAGCACCGCCCGGACGTCACGCCGGCGGTCGGCGGTGCGGACCATCCAGGCCAT
>JADMIO011367195.1_pt1 | contig 20539 bp, 16 predicted proteins | sample 8958161 | NCBI WGS metagenome assembly JADMIO01 (sample SAMN16585339, study PRJNA669376) | soil metagenome | isolation source: Crop rotation soil | place: USA: Cullars Rotation, Alabama | collected 2011 | reverse complement strand
CCGCGCCGCCGTGCACAACCACAAGTACGGCGAACACGCCGAGCGCGATCCGGCCATTGCGCGACGCAGGCGGCCACGCCGATGCCACCGTCATCGCGGCGAGCGCAGCGAAGCCGTAGGCGTAATGGTTCCACGCGCTGGCCAGCGGCAACACCGGCAGCAACGCGGCGACGCCGCCGAGCAGGAACAACGCGACATAGCGATGCCCGGCCTGCCACAGCGCAGCGAGCAGGCCCAGCCACAGCGCGCCGGCGATCACGGCAGGCCATCCGCGCTGCAGCGTAGTGAAGGTTTCCAGCAACGGCACGATCGGCGGGAACAACTGGTACTCCAGCCAGCGCAACGGCAGGTGCCAGGCGCTGAGCACGTATTGCGATCCCTCGCGCGGCGCATGCAGCAGCACGTCGATGCGCAGGCCGAGATATAGCGCGGCGACTGCGCCGGAGGCGAGCATCGCGAACAGCCATTTCGGCTTGCGACCGTCGAACCACCACGCCAGCGCGAGCAGTGGCGGGATCGCGAACGCGGCCTCCTTCGCCAGCAATGCGATGGTGGTGAGCAACGCGGCGGCCAATCCGCCCAGCAGGGGCCTACCCGCGCGTTGCACGCACAGCGCCAGCAGCAATGCGCAGCCCACCCACAGCAGGTCGGCGATGCAGCCGACCCAGCCATGCGTGTAGACCGCATATGGAGACAGCACGAAGGCCAGTGCACCCGCCATCGCCGGACGCGCCTGCACGCCGAAGCCGCGCCCGACCGCGAACAGCAATGCCGCATTGAGCGCGCCTGCAGCGACCAGCACCGCGTGGAACAGCATCGGCGTGTCGAACAGCGCGCGCGACAGCAGCATCCACAGATTGAAGGTCAGCGGTCGGTACTGGAACGCCGACACATCCAGCCACGGCGCCTGCATGCCATCCGCCGCATAGACCGCCCATTGCAGTTCGTCGTGGCTGTAGTAGCCGGGGTTCAGCACCAGCGGCAGTTGCAGCAGGCAGGCCAGCGCGAACACCTGCAAGGCGATGATGATGTGACTACGCGATGAGATTTGCTGCATCAGCGGTCCAGCAGCAGGTCGGCGGCGCGTTCGCCGCTGCCCATCGCCAGCGTCCAGCCGAGCATGCCGTGGCCGATGTTCAGCACCAGCCCGTCGCCTGCGCGGCGGATGATCGGGCTGGACCACGGGGTCATCGGCCGCAGGCCGGCCCAGTCGCTTTCGATGCGGTCGTAGTCCGCCGCCTGCGGCAGCGACTCGCGCGCCATCGCCACCAGGTCGGCGGCGCGCGCGCGATCCGGCGCGGCATCCCAGTGGTTGAGGTCGGCCAGGCCGGCCACACGGATCCTGTCGCCGAGCCGGCAGAACACCAGCTTGCGCGCGGTGTCGGTGATGCTGGCCGATGGCGCGGCGGCGCCGCATGGCGCAGTGAAGGAGTAGCCCTTCACCGCCATCAACGGTACCCGCAAGCCGAGCGGTCGCAGCAGCGCCTTGCTGCCGATACCCGCGCAGACGACCAACTGCGGCACGCTGACGATGTCGCCATTGCGCGCATGCAGCCGCCACATCGCGCCATCACGTTGGAGATGCTGCAGGTCGATACCGAATCGCGCGTCGATGTCGTGGTAGGTGCGCAGCACGTCGAGCAGGCCGGTCGCGAAGCGCCACGCATCACCGACTTCCTCCTCCGGCGAATGCACCACGCCGGCGATGCCGCGTGCACCGGCGAGCGCAGGTTCGAGTGCGATGGCCTCCTCGGCATCAAGCAATCGCTGCTGCACGCCGAACGGCCGCTTGCGTTCGATCATCGCGCGCGCCGCCGGCAGCGATGCGGCGCTGTAGTAGACGTGCAGCTTGCCGGCGACGCGATGGTCGAAGTCGATCGGGTGGCGTGCCAGCAACTCCGCCATCGCCGCGCGCGATTCCAGGGCGAGCTCCAGCGTCGCCAGCGTGTTCTCCTGCAGGCGCGACTGGGTCGCGTTGCGCAGGAAGGCCAGGCCCCAACGCCAGAATTCGGGATCGGCGGAGACGCGCGTGCGGAAGGCACGGTCATGGCCGGCGAGCATGCCCGGCAACTGCTTCCACAGCGCCGGTCCGGCCATTGCATCGGTGTAGGCGTAACTCAGCTGCGCGCCGTTGGCGTACGAGGTTTCCAGCGCCGGTCCGGGCGCGCGGTCGAGCAACAGCACGCGCCTGCCGCGACGCGCGAGCGCGTACGTGGTGGCGAGGCCGACGACGCCGGCGCCGAGCACCGCGACATCGGCGTCGCGCGGGTGGGTGGATTGCGGCATGGCGTGCGAGGCGCGGGTCAATAGGGCCAGAAATTCAGGAAGCCGGTGATGATCAGCGCATTGTTGAAATCGATGAAGAACGCGCCCACCAGCGGCGCCACCAGGAACGCGCGCGGGGCCACGCCGTAGCGCAGCGCCAGCGATCGCATCACCGCCATCGCATTGGCGGTGGTGCCCAGCATGAAGCCGATGAAACCGCCGCCCATCACCGCCGCGTCGTAGTCGCGGCCCATCAGCTTGAACACCGGCACGGTGAACAGCACCACCAGTCCCACCTGCAGGGCGAGGTTCACCAGCAACGGCAGCCCCATGCCAGCCAGCTCCCAGAGCTTGAGGTTCATCAGCGCCATCGCCAGGAACAGCGCGAGGCAGACATTGCCGATCAGGTCCAGCGTGTGCACGGGCAGGCGCAACCAGCCGGTGGCGTCGTCGACGTTGCGGATCAGCGCGCCCACCAGCATGCCGCCGATGGTGGCCGGCAGGGTCAGGCCGATCGCGCTGAAGCCCTTGCCCACCCAGCCGCCGGCCCAGATCGCCAGCAACAACAGCACGATCGCCTGCAGTGCGCCGAACTCGCGTGCCGCATCGGTTTCCACGTGGACCACGCGACCCTCGACTTCGTCCGCCACCGGCGTCGGCGTCGCGGCTGGGGCTCGTGAGCCGCTGATGTGGTAGCGGCGCATCAGCACAGTGATCGCCGGTCCGCCGATCACGCCGCCGCAGACGATGCCGGCCATCGCGGCGGTGACCGCGATCGCCTCCGCGCCGCGCAGGCCGGCGGCCTCGAACTGCGGCGCGAAGGCCAGGCCGGTGGCCGGGCCGCCGGTGAGGGTGGCAGAGCCGGCCAGGACGCCGAACATCGGGTGGAGGTCGAACAGCCAGGCCACGCCGATGCCCACCAGGTTCTGCACTACCGCGAAGCCGGTAGCCAGGATCAGGAACAGCAGCACCGGCCAGCCGCTGGCCTTGAGCAGCCGGAAGCTGGCATTGATGCCGACCGTGGCGAAGAACGCGATCATCAGCGGCGATTGCAGGGTCGTGTCCAGCTCGAACAGCTGCATGCCGCGCGCATGCGCCCACCACGCCGCCAGCGCCACCAGCAGGCCGCCGACCACCGGCTCGGGCAGGTTGTATCGGCGCAGCACCGGGATCGCGCGGCACAGCGCGTAACCGGCGAACAGCGCCAGTCCGGCGAAGGCAACGGTCTGGACGACATCCAGTTTGATCATGCGCGTGCCTCGTCGTGGAATCGGAAAACTGTCTCACAGGTCGGGTCGGCGGAGCCACGGCACGTGCCGCCGCACGGGTGGGTAGAATGGAAGGCCCGCCAAGGTGGTTGCTGCGATGACCGAAAACTCCCAGAACGATGAGTTGAAGCAGGCCGCGCTCGACTACCACCGGCTGGAACCGAAGGGAAAGATCAAGGTCACCGCGACCAAGCCGATGGTCACGCAGCGCGACCTGGCGCTGGCCTATTCGCCCGGCGTGGCATTCGCCTGCGAGGCGATCGCGGCCGACCCCCGGATGGCCAGCGAATACACCGCGCGCGGCAACCTGGTGGCGGTGATCACCAACGGCACCGCGGTGCTCGGCTTGGGCGACATCGGCCCACTCGCCGGCAAACCCGTCATGGAAGGCAAGGGCGTGCTGTTCCAGAAGTTCGCCGGCATCGACGTGTTCGACATCGAGCTCAACGAGCGCGACCCCGACAAGCTGGTCGACATCATCGCCGCGATGGAGCCGACCTTCGGCGGCATCAACCTCGAGGACATCAAGGCGCCGGAGTGCTTCATCGTCGAGCGCAAGCTGCGCGAGCGGATGAACATCCCGGTGTTCCACGACGACCAGCACGGCACCGCGATCATCGTCGGTGCGGCAGTGATCAACGCACTGGAAGTCGCGGGCAAGAAGATCGAGGACGTCAGGCTGGCGACCGCCGGGGCCGGCGCCGCGGGCATCGCCTGCCTGGACATGCTGGTGGCGCTGGGTCTCAAGCCGGAACACATCCTCGCGTTCGACCGCGAGGGCGTGCTGTACACCGGCCGCGGGCACATGGACCCGGACAAGCAGCGCTACGCACGCGACACCGGCAAGCGTACGCTCGCCGAGATCGTCGACGGCGCCGACATCTTCCTGGGCCTGTCCGCCGGTGGCGTGCTGAAGCCGGAGATGGTGGCGACGATGGCGCCCACCCCGATCATCCTGGCGCTGGCGAATCCGTATCCGGAGATCCTGCCGGAACACGCGAAGGCAGTGCGCCCGGATTGCATCATCGCCACCGGCCGCTCGGACTATCCGAACCAGGTCAACAACGCGCTGTGCTTCCCGTACATCTTCCGCGGCGCGCTGGACGTCGGCGCACAGGAAATCAACGAGGCGATGAAGCTCGCCTGCGTGCGCGCGATCGCCGCGCTGGCGCGCAAGGAAGCCTCCGACCTGGGCACCGCCTACGGCGGCGAGGTGCCGAAGTTCGGCAGCGAATACCTGATCCCTCGCCCGTTCGACCCGCGGCTGCTGACCATGCTGGCGCCATGCGTCGCGCAGGCGGCGATGGATTCCGGCATCGCCGAGCGGCCGATCGCGGACATCGGCGCGTACAAGGAAAAGCTCGGCCAGTTCATCCATCGCACCAGCCTGATGATGAAGCCGGTGTACGAACGCGCGCGCAGCGACCGCAAGCGCGTGGCCTACGCCGAGGGCGAGGAATTCGTGGTGCTGCAGGCGGTGCAGACGGTGATCGACGAGGGCCTGGCTTTCCCGATCCTGATCGGCCGCCCGGAGGTGATCGAGAACCGCATCGCCAAGCTCGGCCTGCGCATGCGCTCGGGCGTCGACTTCGAGCTGACCAACATCAACGACGACAAGCGCTTCGACGACTACTGGCGCCAGTACCACGCGCTGACCGAGCGCCGCGGGGTGACCCCGGACGCGGCCAAGAACCTGGTGCGCTCGCGGCCGACCCTGATCGCCGCGCTGATGGTCGAACGCGGCGAAGCGGATGGCCTGATCACCGGCATCGTCGGTCGTTACCACAAGAAGCTGGGCTACCTGCGCAGCATCTTCGACTTCGAGCCGGGGGTGCAGGGCACTGCGGCGATGACGGGGGTGATCAACGACAGCGGCGCCTGGTTCTTCGTCGATACCCACGTGCAGATGGATCCATCCGCAGAGCAGATAGCCGAGGCGACGATGCAGGCGGCGTACCGGCTGAAGCTGTTCGGGATCGAGCCGAAGGTCGCGCTGCTGTCGCATTCCAATTTCGGCAGCCACCAGGACGCCAGCGCGACCAAGATGCGCCGCGCCTACGAGATCGTGCGCGCGCGCGTGCCGAAGCTGGAGATCGACGGCGAGATGATGGCGGACACCGCCTGGGACGAGGCGCTGCGCCAGCGGATCATGCCCAACACCACGCTCACCGGCCGCGCCAACCTGCTGGTGATGCCGAACCTCGACGCGGCCAACATCGGCTACAACCTGATCCGCGTGGCCACCGGCGGCGTCGCCATCGGCCCGATCCTGATGGGCCTGGACCAGCCGGCGCACATCCTGACCCCGGCCTCGTCGTCGCGGCGGGTGGTCAACATGACCGCGATCGTGGCGGTGGAAGCGCAGATCCGCGCGGCGCGGGACGCAAAGAACGGGTGACCCCCGTGGTCGACGCCTACGGTGCCGGCCAGCCTCCACCGGGCGGTTGGCCGGCGACCTTCCTGGTCATCGCCTACCGGATGCGCGACACCCTGCCCGATGCCGTGCGTGGCGCGCTGTCGCAGACCATCCCGTGCGAGATCATCGTGTCGGACGACAGCTCCGGCGATGGCGCGCTGGAGGCCGTGCGTCCGCTGTTGCGCGGATATGCCGGACCGCACCGGGTCATCCTCCGGAGCACGGCACGCAATCTCGGCCTGTGTCCCCACCTGCAGGAACTGGCCGACCTCGCGAGTGCGCCGATCGTGTTCAATTCCGCCGGTGACGACATCTCCCTGCCCGAACGGGTCGCCGAGGTGCTGGCGGAATTCGCCGCGTATCCGCAGGCCTACATCGTGGGTTCGAGCGTGGACGACATCGATGCCGACGGTGCCTTGCTGAAGCCGGCCGTGCGAGGGCTGCCGCGCCGGGTCAACCAGGAATGGCTGCTGGCGCGGGGCAGGATGGCGACGATCCTGGGCGCGTCGATGGCGCTGCGGCGCGAGTTGTTCACCGCGTTCCCGCCACTGGTGGGCCGGGTCGAGGACAACATGCTGATGTTGCGTGGCGCGCTGATTGGCGAATGCCGCTGCCTTCCCCGGCCGTTGGTGCGCTATCGCCGCCATCAGACCAACCTGGGGGATTGGGTGTTCGACCGCAGCGAACCGGGCTATGCGGGCTGGCAGCGGCGGCAAACGCGCGTGGCGGAAATGTACCTGCAGATCGCCGATGACCAGCGGCGATGCATGGAGGCGCGGCCGGATATTCCCGCCATCCGCCGCGACAGGGGCATGCGCTTGCAGGCGCTGTACCGGCTGGAAGCCGAGCAGCGCCTTGCGATGCTTGGATCATCGCGCAGTGACTGGCTCGGGCCGCTCTGGCGGGGCCTCGCGATGCCGGGATTGCGCCGCAAGAGCGCCGAACGGGCGTTGAAGCTGTTGTTGCCGAGGAGATGGTTCGGGCGGGGCTGAGCGGCACGCCGCCCGTCGCCATCGCGCGCCAGCGAAGGATTCAGGCGTCGGCCTGGATGCCGGCAAGCACGGCCGTCAGGCGATGCAGTTCCGACTTGCCCAGCACCAGGGCGGGCACCTGCAGCGCGGGCGTTTCGTCCGCACCGGTCAGGAGCACCAGGGGGAGATCGGGAAAGCGCTGGTGCAGGAGTGCCAACGCAGCGAGGCCCGAATAGCCGGGCAGGTTGAGGTCGCTCACCGCCACGCTGGGCGTGAACCACGCCAGGGCCTCCAGCAGCATGGCTTCGCTGCTCACGCAGTGGAGTTCGAAGGACAGGCCGGCGTCTTCCAGCTGGAAATGCAGCAGGTCCGCGTCGTCGACGCAGTCCTCGACCAGCAGGATCCGCAGTGTCGCCATCAAAGTTCGCTGGGGGTCTCGTTGAGCACGGCCCAGAAACGACCCAGCGTCTTCACCGCGGTGAAGAACTGCTCGGAATCGACCGGCTTGACCACGTAGGCATTGACGCCCAGGTCCCAGCTGCGGGCGAGGTCGCTCTCTTCGCGCGAGGAGGTCAGCATCACCACCGGGATGCGCCTGAGTTGTTCGTCGTCCCGCAACTGGCGCAGCACTTCCAGGCCATCCATGCGCGGCATCTTGATGTCCAGCAGCAATACGACGGGCATGCCTTCCGCGCGGTCCGCGAACTTGCCGCGGCGCAGCAGGTAGTCCATGGCCTCGAGGCCGTCCTGCACGTGCACGATGGGGTTGGCGAGGTTCGCGTCGCGCAGCGCGTCGATCGCCATTTCGGCGTCGGCGGGGCTGTCTTCGGCGAGCAGGATGGCGCGGATGATCGGGGTCATGCCTTGGTGTCCGGTTGCGGTGCGTCGATCGACGCGGGAAGGGTAAAGATGAAGCGTGCGCCTTTGCCGACTTCGGCCTCGGCGTGGATCTCGCCGCCGTGGCGCGCCAGTACGCGGCGCACGCTGGCCAGGCCAATGCCCGTACCTTCGAATTCGGTGACTGAATGCAGGCGCTGGAACACGCCGAACAGCTTGCTGGCGTAGGCCATGTCGAAGCCGACGCCGTTGTCCGAGACTTCGAAACGATGGTCGCCATTGGCGTCGCGCCCATAGCCGACCTCGATCAACGCCGGCTCTGAACCGGTGCTGTATTTCAGCGCATTCGACAGCAGGTTGAGCCAGACCTGGCGCAGCATGTTCTCGTCGCCGATCAGGATCGGCAGCGGCGCGATCCTCCAGTCGACGCGATGGCCGGGATGCTCCTGCGCGCTGTTGGCGTCGAGCATCGCGCGGGTTTCGGCGACCACCGTCTGCAGGTCCACCGGCTGCAGGCGCAACGCGCTGCGACCGAGCCGCGAGTACACCAGCAGGTCGTCGATCAGCTGCGACATCCGGCGCGCCGAGGTGGTGATGGTATTGAGGTAGTGGAAGCTCTTCTCGTCGTTGCGGTCGCCGAGATGGCGGCCCAGCTTGTCGGCGAAGCCGCCGATGTGGCGCAGTGGCGCGCGCAGGTCGTGCGACACCGAATAGCTGAAGGCTTCCAGTTCGCGGTTGACCTCGGACACCTGGTCGACCTTGCCCTGCAACTGGCGGTTGAGCTCGCGCACCTGCAGCTCGGCGGCCTTCTGCGCGGTGACGTCGTTGGCGGTGACCAGGGCGACCTCGTCGCTGCGGTCGGGCAGTGCCATCCGCCGCGCATTGACCAGCAAGGTGCGCTCGCGGCCGTCTTCGCCGCGATGGGTGATCTCGAAGTCCCACAGTTCGCGGTCGCGGGCCAGCACGTCGGCCAGCCGCTGGCGGGTTTCCGGCGCGTCCCAGGTGCCATGGCCGAAGCTGCTGATGGGCGCTCCGACGCCAGCGTCCGCATCAGCGGCCGCGAAGACCTCCGTGAATGCCGGGTTGTGCAGGACCACCCGCAACTCGCGGTCGACCACCGCCATCGGTTCGCGCACGGTCTGCAGCACGGATTGCGCGCGCGCGTTGGAACGCGCCGCCGCCGCCTCGGCAGCGCGGCGCGTGCGCCATTGCCGGGCCAGGAACAGCGCCGAGGACCCCAGCATCACCAACTGCAACCCCATCGCCAACCACGTCACGGTGGCGGTGCGCCGGTCCAGGCGGCGGGATTCGGCGACCCGCGCCTTCAGCAGGGTCTGTTCGGTACGGGTGATCTCCGCGCCGAGGAAGCGCAGCGGGTTGCGATCCAGCAACCACTCGATGTCGCGTGGATCGCCCTGGCCTGCCGACTTGGTCAGAATGGTGTCGGACACTTGTCCGCGTTGCTCGATGATCGAGCCCAGCTTGCCGATGCGCAGTTGCTGGTCGGGGTTGTCGCGGGTCAGGGCCGCCAGCCGGTCGAGGTTGATCGGAATATCGCGCCTGCTTTCGGCCAGGCGCTCGCGGACCGCCGGGGAATCGTGGCCGTAGGCATATGCCACCGTGGCGGATTCGCGGTTGCGCAGGTCGTACAGCAGTGCCTGCACGGTCGCTTCTATCTCGTGCGTGTGGTTGACCTTCGCCGCCGCCGCCAGGCTCTCCTGCTGGGCATGGCGAACCACCCAGAACGGTGCCACCACGATCAGGAATACCAGCGCCGCGGTCAGGGCGAGCAGGCCGGCGGTTTGGCGGGCGGGCGAAGTCGATTGGGGCATGCAGGCACGTTGAGTGGGAGGGACGGCAGAAGGGCCGCCACCCGCGGATCCCCCCGGCCGCCGGCGTCGCCACGAGAACGGCACGCTTCGGCAGCATAGCGAGCTTTCGCGTGAAGGATGTTTCACGCCAACGGGCGAACGGGACTTGTGGCTGGAATTAATTTACCCGGGTAATTGGAAATTTCGGGTGCAGTGCAGCATGGCGATGCCGTGAACGCTTGCTAGACTCGGCCTCCGATCGAATCGCGCACCGGTGGAACAACGATGAACTGGCTCAACGAAATGCTCCAGAACGACCCCGATCCGCAGGAATCGCGGGAGTGGGTCGAATCGCTGAAGGCGGTCATCGACCACGACGGCCCGGGCCGCGCGCACCAGTTGCTGGAAGGCATGGTCGAACTGACCCGCCGCGCCGGCGCCTACCTGCCGTTCGACCCCACCACCAGCTACATCAACACCATCCCCACCCACATGGAGCCGGCGATGCCGGGCGACGCCACCATGGAGTGGCGGATCCGCTCGATGATCCGCTGGAACGCGATGGCGATGGTGGTGCGCGCCAACCGCAAGCCGGGCGAGCTGGGTGGCCACATCGCCAGCTTCGCGTCCTCGGCGACCCTCTACGACGTCGGCTTCAACCACTTCTGGCGCGCCCCCAGCGCCGACCACCCGGGTGATTTGCTGTACATCCAGGGCCACAGCTCGCCGGGCATCTACGCGCGCGCCTTCCTCGAGGGCCGCATCAGCGAATCGCAGATGGACAACTTCCGCATGGAAGTCGACGGCCGCGGCATCAGCAGCTACCCGCACCCGTGGCTGATGCCGGATTTCTGGCAGACCCCGACCGTGAGCATGGGCCTGGGCCCGATCGCCGCGATCTACCAGGCGCGCAGCTGGAAATACCTGGAAGCGCGCGGGCTGATGCCGAAGACCGACCGCAAGGTGTGGTGCTTCCTCGGCGACGGCGAGACCGACGAACCCGAATCCCTCGGCGCCATTGGCGTTGCCGGACGCGAGGGCCTGGACAACCTGGTCTTCGTCATCAACTGCAACCTGCAGCGCCTGGACGGCCCGGTGCGCGGCAACGGCAAGATCATCCAGGAGCTCGAGGGCCAGTTCCGCGGCGCCGGCTGGAACGTGGTCAAGGCGATCTGGGGCAGCTACTGGGATCCGCTGCTGGCCAAGGATTCGCAGGGCATCCTCAAGAAGTTGATGATGGAAACCGTCGACGGCGAGTACCAGAACTGCAAGGCCTTCGGCGGTGCGTACACGCGCGAACATTTCTTCGGCAAATACCCGGAGACCGCCGCGATGGTGGCCAACATGTCCGACGACGACATCTGGCGCCTCAACCGCGGCGGACATGATCCGCACAAGGTCTACGCCGCCTACGACAACGCGATGAAGACCGTCGGCCAGCCGACCGTGGTCCTGGCCAAGACCGTCAAGGGCTACGGCATGGGCGCGGCCGGCGAGGCGCTCAACCCGACCCACCAGACCAAGAAGCTCGACGACCTCGCGGTGCGCGCGTTCCGCGACCGCTTCAAGCTGCAGATCGACGACGACCAGTTCAAGGATGGCGCGGTGCCGTTCTTCCGCCCGGACGAGAAGTCGCCGGAGCTGGAATACATGCGCGAGCGCCGCGCCAAGATGGGCGGCTACCTGCCGCAGCGCCGCCGCAAGTCCACGGAGTCGCTGGAAGTGCCGCCGCTGGCGACCTTCGAGCGCCTGCTGAAGTCCACCGGCGAGCGCGAGATCAGCACCACGATGGCGTTCGTGCAGATGTTCAACATCATCCTGCGCGACAAGCAGGTGGGCCCGCGCTGCGTGCCGATCGTCGCCGACGAGGCGCGCACTTTCGGCATGGAAGGCCTGTTCCGCCAGCTCGGCATCTACGCGCCGCAGGGCCAGAAGTACAAGCCGGTGGATGCCGACCAGCTGATGTTCTATCGCGAGGATTCCGCCGGCCAGGTGCTGGAGGAAGGCATCACCGAGGCCGGCGCGTTCGCCAGCTGGATGGCGCTCGCCACCAGCTACAGCACCAACGACCTGCAGATGCTGCCGTTCTACATCTACTACTCGATGTTCGGCTTCCAGCGCGTCGGCGACGCCGCCTGGCAGGCCGGCGACATGCGCGCGCGCGGCTTCATGCTCGGCGGCACCGCCGGCCGCACCACCCTCAACGGCGAGGGCCTGCAGCACGAGGACGGCCAGAGCCAGACCCAGGCCGGGCTGATCCCCAACGTGCGCAGCTACGACCCGACCTTCGCCTACGAAGTGGTGACCATCGTCCAGCACGGCATGCAGCGCATGCTCGCCGAGCAGCGCGACGAGTACTGGTACCTCACCCTGATGAACGAGAACTACACCCATCCCGAAATGCCGGAAGGCAGCGCGGAGGGGATCATCAAGGGCATGTACCTGCTGAAGGACGCGGGCAAGCCGAAGAAGGGCGAGCTCCGCGTGCAGCTGCTGGGCAGCGGCACCATCCTGCGCGAGGTCATCGCCGCCGCCGATTTGCTGGATGCCGACTTCGGCATCAAGGCCGACATCTGGTCCTGCCCGAGCTTCAATGAACTCGCCCGCGACGGCGCGGACGCCGAACGCTGGAACAGGTTCCATCCGGAAGCCAAGCCGCGCAAGGCATGGGTCACCCAGCAGCTGGAAGGGCGCCAAGGCCCGGCCATCGCCGCCACCGACTACATCCGCATCTTCGCCAGCCAGATCCGCGAGTACGTGCCGATGCGCTACAGCGTGCTCGGCACCGACGGCTACGGCCGCAGCGACACCCGCGCCAACCTGCGCCGCCACTTCGAGGTCGATCGCTTCCACGTCGCCCACGCCGCCGTGGCCGCGCTCGCCGCCGAAGGCAAGCTCACCGCCAAGGACGTGGCCCGCGCGATCAAGCTGTACAAGCTGGATGCGGAGAAGCCGAATCCGCTGGGGGTTTGATCTTGCTTCCCCTCCCCCCTTGTGGGGGAGGGTGCCCGAAGGGCGGGAGAGGGTAAGGAAAAGGCGGCCAATGGCCGCCTTTTTATGTCTTGAAGCGATTCTGTCTATGCCACTTCAGATACGTGGCATGTGGTCGCCACGCGGCCTGCCCTGGCAATAGTAGCGTCCGCTCTTTGCGAATGATCTTGTCCAAATCATTCGGCACACCTTGTGGCGAAAGAAGAATTGCGTAGTCGTCGCTAAACGTTAGAAGGCCGCGGTCAAATAGCCAGTGAGCTGTACCTGTTAAAGCAACTCCATTCCTCACGGTGTCGGGACCATCGGCCTCCACGGGCCGAATATGTGCTGCTTGCACTTCAGGTCTGCCGCCGCCGTTGATTAGACGTAGTCCCGTGACTGCGCACGTCATGTCATAGGCATTGCGTACGTGGCGTCGGAACGCAATATCGCGAAATTTCCGACTAACCACACGCTCGGTGACGATCCGAGGAACGTATTCTGGGACGTCCTCATTGATGAGAAATGGAGATTGACCGACCTGTCCTTCTGCAGGCAATTCCCAAGCTTCCAGAGCCGTGGAAAGACCAGCTTGAATGATGAGTTCAAACTCACTAATTGGAATGCTTCTGACAGCGCGACCAAACGCTCCTTTATTGGTCGACCCGTCAATTTTCTTCAGATGAGACTCGTAATAGTACAAGCCTTCCCGAAATGGAATGGGCTTATCAAACTCTAAGAATTCGGCGATGCGAGCGTAGTAATGGCCTGCAAGATTCTTGTCTTCTTCAACGCCAATTACACGCGCAACAGCAAAGTATGCTTGGCGGCCACCTGCGCTATTGGGACCGGCTGTTCGACGTGGCTCGTAGTAAAGAATTAGATCCCCGACTGCTGCACGAACTTGGTTTAAGTAGGTGCTTGGAAAATGGTAGCGATCTTCGATTTGGTCGTCATATGCGGAGCTTTCAGACGTAGTGAAGACGGCGTTGGCCATGACCTAACCCTTGAAGTTCATTCCCAGGGTAGCAGACCAAAACTAGATAAGTGTGCGCTCGCAAACCCAGCCATCTTCAAGCTCGATAAAGCCGAAGTCCTCGTCCTCGTACAGTAAAAATTGATATCCGCAGGAGCATTGATGGAGCTGAGGTTCTTCGCCAATCCAGTCGGTCCGCTGCCCACACATGGGGCAGCACATTGGTTGGTCGTGCATCAAGTAGGCAGGCAGAGACTCCATCCTTAATGGTGCTAGCGAGCAGTCCCATGAGTTGAGACATAGGCCTCCGGATCCCATTTGCGCTCGGCATCTGTTCGTGCTGACCAAGCCAAGCAAATCGATTGAAAATAGGCCGGGTTTTAGTTACCAAAGAAAAAGCCCCGCTTCCGCGGGGCTTCTTAGTGGTGAACGTGCGAACTATCAGTTGCTGAAAATCTGCGAAATCAACCCGCTCGCCATCTGAACCATGTAGTACGTATTGTCGTTCTGGTACGGCTGCACCCAGGTGTAGCCACGCGGCGGCTGGGCGAGGCGATAGGTGCTGTAGTCGTTGATGTAATAACGGCTGGCCATGTAGTCGCGCGGGATGTACTGGCCGCGGGCCCAGCGACGGTAGTTCTTCTGATCCTGTTGATAGGCCTTTTTTGCAGCCTTGCGGTAGTCGCGATGGTCGCGGCGATCGTCGTGGTAATGCCGACGATCATCACGATAGTCGCCGCGATGGTCACGGTCGTAGCGATAGTCGCGATCGTCGTAGTGGTGGCGATCGTCACCACGATACTGGCCCTGCGCGAACGCGGCCGGCGTGGCCAAGGTGACGAGCGCAAGGGCGGTCGCCAAGGCCGACTGCTTGAAGAGGGAATGGATGCGGCTCATGTCACGGTCTCCTTGTCAGGCCATCGGTTGTTGATGGCGCATGCAGACCGTAGTCGTGAACGCCTGAATGCAAACCGATTTCGCCAGCTCGCGAATGCATTCGCTCAGGTAGGCGACCGAAGCGTGAACAGCGGCGTGCATGCAGCGCACCCATCGAGGCATGCGCATGGCGTCGGACACCACCGGTACGGCGTACCGATGGCGCATCCGCCATCAACGCTTCGTGTACACCGGCACTTGGACCTTGCCCGCTTCAACGTCTTCCAGGCTGTGCTGCAGGTCCGCTTTCTCGTCCGCGTCCTTCGTTGCCGCGATGAGCTCGCGGAGGATCGCCGCATGCGCGACCTTCTGCGCGTCCGCGGCCGGTACGGCGATGTCGGGGGCCACGCCCACGTGCTCCCAGTTGGTCCTGGTGATCGGGTTGATCGCGCGGCCATTCGGGATGAACGCGGCGTAGCCGTTGCCGATGGCATAGCCATCGCCCGGGTTGGCGCCGCCGCCGGTCTTTTCGCCAACGATCTTCGCGCGCTTCTGGGTCTGGAAGTCGTACGCGCATTCCTCGCCACCCGAGAAGGTGCGCCCCGAGGTCAGCACGTAGACCGGGCGGGTGTAGCGCGGCCCGACGGTGGCGCTGGTCCAGTACTGGCGGGTCTTGTCGCCGGCGCGGAAGTACAGGTCGTTGAGATGGCGCTCGTCGCCCTGCGCGAAGAAGTGGCTCATCAGGTAGGCGACGGTCTCGGGTTCGCCACCGCCATTGCGACGCAGGTCCAGGATCAGCGCGTCGGTGCCCGACAGCATCGTCATCGCACCGGAGATCGCCGGGCCGACCATGGCGGTGGGGCCGAAGCCGCGCAGTTCCAGGTAGCCGACGTTGCCGGGCAGGCGCCTGACGCTGTCGATGCCGAAGCCGCGGCTGGCGATTTCCTGGTGCATGGCCGCGAGCGATGCGGCGTCGGGTGCTGCGTCGGCGGGCGCGGGGCGGAATCCAGGGTCGTAACCGACGGCGAAGTGGCCATCGTTGCCGAGCGCGCGCAGGTCCTTGGAAAGCGCCTCGGCGAAAGCCTCGCTGTCCTTGGCCTCGGCATAACCACCGCCGGCCTCCTTGGCGGCAAGCGCGATGGCGAGTTTGTCCGCGACCTCGGGAAACACGTAATTCGCCTTGAGCTGCGAGGAGAGTTCCGCAACGACCGCCTTGCGCGTGGCAGCGTCGGTGGGCACGGGCTTGGGCCCCTGTTGGGCGATGGCGGGAGACACGCACAGAGCGAGGGCGAGGGCGAGCATGTGGCGCTTGATCATTGGCAGTCCTTGTTGGGCAATAAACCGGTTGTCTACGATTGCTTTTCTACTAAAGGATTAGTACTTCGAGGCAAAAAAACTCAGCGCACGCCGCTCTGGAATTCCACGGGATCCATCGACCATTCGCCATCGGTCAACTGCGCATCCACGTGCACGTTGGCTTGGCCCTTCGGGCCGCGCAGGGTGAAGCGGATGTCGGCATCGCCATCGGGATGCGCGCCATTGCCGATCTCGATGTTGCCTTTCACATCCCGCGATGCGAGCACCGCGGGGCTGCCCAGCATCGCGACGACGCGCGGATCGGCGGTGACATGCTGCATCAGGCTCTTGAACATCGCGAGGTCGCGGATGTCCGGCGGCGGTGGCGGCAACGGCGGCAGCGGCAGTGCGCTAAGCGGCGGCGGCGGGGGCGGCGCGGGCGGGGCAGGCGGCGGCGGAGGCGGGGTGCTTCCAAGCAGGATGCCCTCGGCCCAGCGTCGGGTTTCGGCGGTCACGGCTGCGCGCTTGCCGTCGACTTCGAGGGTCTCCGTCGTGTTGCCGTCCTTGCCAACGGCCACCGTGTAGTGGCGCCAGCCGTCCTTGCCATAGGCGGAGATCTCGCGGCTGTCGCCCGGCGCCAGCTTGCCGTCGGTGGTGGAGCTGACGTGGATACCGTTTCGACCCTGGTGGGCCGCGCCGAGCTGGGTGAACAGCAGCACGCCTGTGACCAACAGCGCGCCGGCGCCGATGGCTGCTCCCCAGCGCGCACGCGCGGGTGGTGCCGCCAACAACCGGGTGATGCGTTTCATGAGTGAGCCTCCCTGGGCTGCAAGTACCAATCGCGGGGTGGAATGCCGATGCCGCTCGAGTTGCTCGAGGGCTTCGGCGAGTGCGATGGCGTCCCCGCAAACCGCTACCGCACGATCGTCGCAGGCGTGCTCGCGTTCCTGGCGGATACGCCGGCCGAGCCACCACGCCGCGGGATGGAAGAACAGCAACGATTCCAGCACGCACTGCAATCCGTTCCACAGCCAGTCCATGCGTGCGATGTGCGCAAGTTCGTGGGCGAGCAGCGCTTCCACCTGCTCGCGCGGGAGTTGCACCAGCAACGACAGCGGCAACCAGATGACCGGTCGCAGCAGGCGCGCGGTGAATGGACCAACGACGTCGTTCGACAGGCGTACCGCCACGCGGCGGGTGACGCCCATCGCGCTGCGCAGGGCGTCGAAACGCAGTTGCCATTCCGCGGGCAGGCCGGTGCAGCGCTGCCGATCCAGCGCAGCCAGCATCCGCCAGCCGCCGAAGCGCCGCAGCAGCATCACGCCCACGCCGCACAGCCACAGCACCGCCAGCACGGCCGCGACCGGGTCCGACTGCTGCACGAATTGCCCGCTGGCGACGTCGAACTCCGGTGGCGTCAGCGCCGGCAGCCAGCCGGTTTCCAGGGTGGTCGCTGGCGCGCGCAGCAAGCGGATGAAGGTCGCGACCGGCACCAGCACCATCGCGGTCAACACGCCCATCGCCACCGTGTGGCGGGTGGCGGCGTTGCGTTGCGACAGCGCGCCCAGCGCGATCGCCGCGACCAGCGCCAGCAGGGTGCCCTGCCACAACGAATGCAGCAGCGCCGTCGCCAATACCGGCGCGATTTTCCACGGCAGCAGTGCGACCACGTCCATCAGCGCTTCCGCTTGGCCTTGGCTTGGGCGATGAGCTTCGAGATCTGGTCGAGTTCCTCGAGGCTGGCGCTGTCGTCGTCCAGCGCCCGCTGCACCAGTGTCATCGCCGACCCCGCGAACGCGCGCCGGACCAAGTCCTTGACCAGCGAGCGCTGCACCACCGGCTCCGCGTCGACCGCGAGGTAGGTATGGCTGCGCTCGGAATCGTCGCGCCGGACCAGGCCCTTGTCGGCCATGATCGTCAGCATTTTCAACACCGTGGTGTAGGCAGTGTCCTTGCCCTTCGAGAGCTCGGCATGCACGTCGCGCACGGTCATCGGTGTCTTGCGCGACCACAGCACGCGCAGGATCGCGAGTTCGCCTTCGGTCGGATTGGGAGGGGGCATGGCGGCGTCCACTTGGTGTACGTCGATCTTAGTACTAATTGGTTAGTAGATGCAACGGGCACGGCCGGGCCCTGTGCCCTAATCGATTACCAGCCAACGGCGCTCGCTTCCTCGATCCCACTGAATGACGAACGATCGCCCGGTTCCGGCTTGTCATTGCCGGTGCTGAAATACACCACGCCCGTCCCCGCCTTGCGATCCACCCACAACCCGGCCAGCAGGCCATATGCGTTGCCGCTGTGGCCGACGCGTTGCACGCCATCGCCGAACGGGTCGTCGCCGCACTCGGGCAGGCCGCTGGCCAGGCTGTGCACGGCCAGCCCGTAGCGACAGGTGAAGCCGCCCCGGGTGCGGATGGGATCGTCTTCCTCCAGGGTCAGGCCGTTGCCGTCCTTGAGGCTCCATTCGGGGCCGATCATCGCGCGCACGGATCCAGGCGTGAGCAGGCGCACGCCATCGACTTCGCCATCGCCCAGCAGCAAGCGGCCGATCTTCGACAGGTCCTTCGCGGAAATGCGCAGGCCGCCTTGTGGGCCGAACACATTGGGTGCCTTGCCTGCCTGCCACGTCGACAGGTCGCAACTGCCGTCGCTGGCCTTGGTGATGCCGCAGGCGGGCTTCCTGCCCTGGTTGTCGTCGACCGCCGGCTTGCGCTCCTGGTACAGCACCACCGCGCGCGCGGCGGTGGACTCGTCGCAACTCGGCCAGCCGTAGCAGGCGTGCAGGTCGAGAGGCTTCAGCACCAGCCGCTGCATCAGCAGGTCGAGGCGTTCACCGGTCGCGCGTTCCATCACCGCGCCGATCAGCGGGAAGCCGACGTTCGCATAGCGCCAGTACGCGCCGGGTGCGTGCGCCGCGTCCCACGCCTTCGGATCGTCGAGCAGCTTGCGGAATTCGCCATCCAGCGGCACCTGCCAGTAGCCGGCGCCGTCGGTCAGGCTGGAGGTGTGCGAGAGCAGCAGGCGCAGGGTGATCTTGTCTTTCGGGAAGGTCGGGTTGCGGAGTGTCCAGCCCAAGGTGTTGGAGACATCGGCATCGAGGTCGAGCTTGCCCTGTTCGACCAGTCGCATCACGCCGATCGACAACACCAGCTTGCTGATCGATGCAATGCGCACCGGATCATCGACGGTGATCGCGCGCTTGGTCGCCGGATCCGCGTAGCCCTCGGTGCGGGTGGCGGTGATGCCGTCGCGATCGAAGGCCACGCGCACGCGGGCCTGTGGCGAGCCCGTGGCCTGCGGTTCGGCGGCGTGGGCGATGCCGCCGAGCAGCGCGAACAGGACGAGGGCGAGGGGTCGGATCGGCATGGTGCTGTCTCGGCGGGAGCGTCGCGCCAGCATACCCAAGGGATCCGGGCGCGAGGAAACTGTGCGCTGCCTCGCGGGCGAGGGCGAGTTCGCCGCGACCACGCTAGGGTCGCGAAGCATGCGCCTGCGGATGAGCGGGCTGCGCTTAGTCGCGTCGTTGCCCGTACCAGAGTGCCAGCGCCTCGCGGTCGTGCAGGATGCGGCGGCCACGCAGGGCGAAGCGCCACAGCAGTCGGAGATGGTCGCGGGCGCCGAAGGTACGCAGCTTGCGCTCGGAGGTGCGTACGGATTCGCGCAGGATCACGAAACGTCCCTGACGCGCCAAGGCGCGGCTGATCGCCACATCCTCGCCCGCGTACCAGGTTTCGTCGAAGCCGCCCGCCCGTTCGAAGGCGGCGCGGGTGCAGAAGATGAAGCAACCCGGCGCGATGCCGGTCCGCCGGAACGCCCGCTTGGCCAGCGCGGCCAGCGCACGCGCATGCGGTGTGGTCGCGCCAATGAAGTCGACGCCGGCGCCGCCGCCCACGGCGCCTCCCTCCAGTGCGCGCAACGCCGCGCTCAGGACCGTTGCGTCGATGAGGGTGTCGGCATCCACGAACACCAGCATCGAATGAGAGGTGGCGCGTGCGCCGGCATTGCGGGTGGCGGCGATATGCCGGTGTTCGACCCGCAGCACCCGTGCGCCGTGGTCGCTTGCGATGCCGGCGGTGGCGTCGGTGGAGGCGTCGTCCACCACCAGCACCTCGTACGACAGGCCGAGCGCAATGGCGGCGCCATGCAGCGCGTCCAGCGTGGCCCCGAGCAGGCGCGCCTCGTCATGCGCAGGAACGACGAAGGATACCGGCGAGGCATGCATGGCGCCAACGTCCCCGATGCCTGCCGTGGCGCCTTCGCCCTTCAACCAGTCGCGCCTGTGGTCGGCCCGACCGGCATGGCGATGCCGGCGAGCAGTAAGAGGCGCATGGAGGCTGGGTGCGTAGTCGACACTGGCGCGATTGTGGCGCCGGCGGCGCATTGCCGGATGAATGCGCTCAGTGGAAGTCGCGCGAGGCCGTCTGCAAATCGCCCAGCAGGTGGCTGATGTCGCGCAGGTCGCGCGCGATCAGGTGCTGCACGCCGTCCACCTGTTCCCAGCGACCGCGCACGGCCAGCAGGCGTGCGCCGAGCAGGGCCTTGCGCGTGCGCAGGGCGACGTCGCGCCAGACCACCACGTTGACCATGCCGTGCTCGTCCTCGAGGGTGACGAAGATGGTGCCGCCCGCGGTGGCCGGGCGCTGACGCTGGGTGACCAGGCCGGCGGCATGCACGCCACGCCCGTGCTTCACCTCGCGCAACTGGCTGGAGTCCAGCACGCGTTCGCGTTGCAGGCGCGTGCGCAACAGGGCCAGCGGATGCTCACGCAGGGTCAGGCCGGTGGCGCGATAGTCGGCTTTCCAGCACATTGGGATCCTAAGCTTAGAATTCCACGTGGACAAGTTGTCGCG
>JADMIO011204687.1_pt1 | contig 20540 bp, 16 predicted proteins | sample 8958161 | NCBI WGS metagenome assembly JADMIO01 (sample SAMN16585339, study PRJNA669376) | soil metagenome | isolation source: Crop rotation soil | place: USA: Cullars Rotation, Alabama | collected 2011 | reverse complement strand
GCCGCGACTTCAAGTCACGTGAATTCCAAGCTTCGGATCCCACTGTGCTGGAAAGAGCCGAAGAAATCACCCTGCTGGACGCGCGTCAGATAATCGGGGACCAACTCGTCGCCTTCGCCGTCGCGTTCGTTGACGACGGTGTAGAGGTCGTTGGTGCCCGGATAGAACGCCACCCCAACCGGATTGCGCAGTCCCGTCCCAAACTGCACCAGCTTGCCATTTTCGACTTTGTTGATCGCGGCGCGGAACGGCGGATCGGTGTCGGCAATGTTTTCGGCGCTGCCCACCGCAACATAGAGATCACCATTTGAATCGGCGACGAGATTGCGTGTCCAGTGACCGCCCAGCGCGCCGAATACGTTCGGTTCGGTGATCGGTGTCTTTGGACCCGCTTTGGTTTCACCGTCTTTGTAGGGGAAGCTGTAGATCCCGTACGCATCCGCCACGTAGAATTTGCCGTTCGCGATGGCCATGCCATGCGGGTTCTTGAAACCTTCGGCGAAGGTTGTGCGCATGGTCGCGGTGCCATCGCCCTTTTCGTCGCGCAGCAGTGTGATCTTGCCGGCTTCGGCTTCGGCAATAAAAACGTCGCCGTTGGGCGCGACCTGCAACCAGCGTGCATTCGTTAGTCCGCGCGCAAAGATGCTGGCGTGAAAACCGGTCGGGAGCTCCAGTTTTCCGGGGTCAGGGGTTTGCGCCTTCACGGAACGTTCGGCCGTAGCCGGCGTGGCGAATGGCGGAGGCAGATTGGACGCCACCACCATGAAATGTTGTCCCACGCTTTCGTGGTTCGGATTGTCCTGGGCCCAGGCAAACCCAACCACAGCCGCTGTGGCTGCAAGGCCAAAAACTGCCACTGCCGGTCTCATCGCGTTCTCCTTCTCAACACCACCGTACATCTACTGCGCTATTACCGGCGCGACAATCATGCGCCGGCTCACTGCAAGCCAAACACCACAACCTTTGCACTCGCCGTGGCGACCGGGAAAATCGGCGATCTCGTGCCGGCAACGAATGCAACGCGCTGGTTCCCATCGACCATATAGCTGATCACACCACCGCCAGCAGCTCCGGCAAGTTCTGTCTGCCACAGCACTTTTCCCGTTTCCGCATCGAAGGCAAATGCATGATTGCCGAGATCGCCGGCAAACACCAACCCGCCCTTCGTGGGTGTTACGCCTGCAAGCGCGGGCGCGGTGGTTCGGAATCGCCACTTCACCTGGCCGGTGTCCGCGTCGATCGCGTTCACGAACCCGCCCCAGTTCGGGTCCTTCTTCCCGAACAAGTTGCCATCGCCCGAACCGGTCCATTGCTGGCCCAGCGAAACGCTGGCCGGCTTCTTCGGATCAATTACGGTCACGGTGGTGCACCAGTCTTCCGCGCCGCTATAGATCAGATTGGTGTCGGGACTGTACGCCGGGCCGTTCCATTCCGCGCCGCCAGAAGAGCCGGGACAGAAATGCACGGGTTTTTGCGATAATGGGACATCGACATTTTCTCGCCGGGTGATTGCGGTGGCGTACAGCCGTTTCCCGCTGTCCACATCATAGACGTAGAGCTGGCCGTCTTTTGGCGTAGCAGCCACGACGTGATGGCCGGCTTTGGTCGTGAACAGCGACGGCGCGCCGGCCACATCCCAGTCGTGGAAGTCTTCCGGTACCAGCGAGTAGTGCGCCTGGTACACGCCCGTTTTGGCGTCCAGAACCACCACGGAATCGGAGAACAGATTGGCGCCCGGACGCATGTCCTTCAGGAAATCGGGGCTCGGATTGCCGCCCGGCACATAAAGCAGACCCTTCACCGGATCGAGCGTATAGGATGTCCAGGTTGCTCCGCCCGAGACCGGCACGCCCCTGGCATTGCCCCAGGATTCGCGTGCCAATGCCTGCATACGCTCATTGTTCGGGGCAGGTGGCCCGTCATTGGGGACAAGGTACGTTTCCCATACGAGTTTGCCGGTTGCCGCATCGAGACCATAAATACGGCCGCGGCCCTCATACCGGTCGCCGCCGGCATTGCCGATGAAAACCAGCCCGTTCCACGCTATCGGTGCCGCGGGCACCGATTCGCCCTTCTTCGGATCAGCGATCCGGTTCTCCCACAACTTCTTCCCGGTGGCCGCGTCATAGGCAAACACGCGCCCGTCCTGCGTGCCGCGGAACAGCCGCCCGTCCAGATAGGCGACACCGCGATTGACCGGCAGCGCGCCGTGGATGTCTTCATGCACACGCCACTTCTGCGCGCATGTACCCGCATCGATCGCAAAAGTATCGGTGTCGGTGGTGCCGTACAGCGTGCGGCCGATCACCAGCGGTCCGGTCTGGAAACTGGTATCGACACCAAGATCATAGACGCAGAGCTGTTTCAGCCCGGCGACATTGCCGCGGTTGATCTGGTCCAACGGAACGTAGCGTTCCGAAGTGAGCGTGCGGTTGTAACTTGGCCAGTCCGCCGGCGCATCGGCGGCCCGCACTTGAGGCAGCATCGCCAATACAGCGGCAGAGACAAGGAGCGCTTTGACGCGTCCGGACAATTTACGCGGTCTGTTCGCGCGGCTCATGAAATCCCCCAAATACCTGAAATCCGATGCATTATGTTCTCCCGCGGTTTGCGGGGGAAGTGCCCGCGAAGCGGGAGGATCAGCTGATGATACGAAGCCTGTCGGTTGCGCCCGAATCATGGCCGCTTAAACAGGCATTCCGGATCGCGCGTGGCGCAAAGACCGAAGCCGTGGTCGTCGTGGCGACGATCCAGGACGGCAAATTTATCGGCCACGGCGAATGTGTGCCTTACGTCCGCTACGGCGAATCCGTGGATGGCGTAATTGCGCAAATCGAAACGGTCCGGCGTGACATCGAAAGTGGTCTGTCGCGCGAAGCCCTGCAAGTGATGCTGCCGGCCGGGGCGGCGCGCAACGCGCTGGACTGTGCGCTGATCGATCTCCAGGCGAAAACCGCAGGCATTCCGGCGCACGAATTGATGGGATTACCTGCGCCTGTCCCGGCGCGGACCGCATACACGCTCAGCCTCGGCGATCCCGCGGTGATGGGACAGGCCGCGGCAGCCGCGGCGGCGAGCGGCTACCGTCTGCTGAAACTGAAAGTTGCGGGCGGAAACGATCTGTCGCGGGTGCAGGCTGTGCGCAGCGCCGCGCCTGCAGCGCGCCTGATTGTGGATGCCAACGAAGGTTGGAGTCCAAAAGATTATGACGTGCTCGCGCCGGGCCTGGCGCAATTGGGAGTTGCGCTCATTGAGCAGCCGTTGAAAGCGGGCGAGGACGAATATCTCGCGACGGCCGCTCAGCCGCTGCCGTTATGTGCAGATGAAAGCTGCCATACCCGGATGGATCTTGATCGCATTGCCGGGCGGTACGCATATATCAATGTCAAACTCGACAAATCCGGCGGGCTCACCGAGGCAGTAGCGCTGGCGCGAGAAGCGCAGCAACGCGGCCTGAAATTGATGATCGGCTGCATGGTATCCACCTCGCTCGCGATGGCGCCCGCAACTTTGCTCGCCGGTCTGGCTCAGTTTGTCGATCTCGACGGGCCGTTGCTGCTGGCCCGCGATCGCAAACCGGGCCTGGATTATGACGTCGATCTCGTGTCTCCGCCGCCGCGCGAATTGTGGGGCTAGTTCCGATAGCCGGAACCGCGGTCTCATGCTATCGTCAGGCTTCCGTTTTGGTTTTGGGGAAAACTCCCTCTGTCGCGTGAGGAGGCGCGGATATCATGAATAAACGGATTATTCTTTCTGCCATTGCCGTCACCATGCTGGGCTCTGCTGCCGTATTGGCGCAGGGACAGGCGCCGCAGCATCCGATGACGTTCTTCGTTGCACGTGAAGTGCCCGGCACTGGCAATCTCGGCGGCCTTGCGGGTGCCGACGCCATTTGCCAGCAGCTTGCGACGAGTGTCGGGGCCGGCAATCACACCTGGCACGCCTATCTCAGCACGGTGACTACCCCGGCCGCAGTCGGGGTGAACGCACGCGGCCGCATCGGCCCGGGACCCTGGTACAATGCCAAGGGCCAGTTGGTAGCAGCCAATGTCGCGGATCTTCATGGCGACGTGCAGCGCGACCGCAATGCCATCCGCAAGGATGTTTCGTTGGACGAGCACGGAGCGCCGATTAACGGCGTCGGTGATATGCCGAATGAGCACGACATGTTGACGGGTTCGGATTCCGACGGACGTGCGCTTCCGCTGGGTGCGGCGGACACCACCTGCAATAACTGGACGTCCGATCAGAACAATTCCAGGGCGATGCTCGGGCATTCGGACCGTCAGGGTGGCGGGAACGTATCGTGGAATGCGGCCCATATGAGTCGCGATTGCACGAAAGCCGGATTGATCGCGACCGGCGGAGCGGGTCACTTCTACTGCTTCGCGATCAACTAGTTTCTCTGACTGCGGTTTTGTTGAGAGAAGGCCCGGCCTGCCCGGGCCTTCTTCATTTCTTCCTTCGCGCGCCTTTGAGGCACGAGAGCCACGGGATTTTTTCCTTCGCCATAATGCGGTAAATGTGCTTCGGCTCTGCACCCGTAGCTCAGCTGGATAGAGTGCTGCCCTCCGAAGGCAGAGGTCACAGGTTCGAATCCTGTCGGGTGCGCCAATAAACATCGGGCATTTCTGCACGTTCGTTCGAAAGTGTGTGTGTCTGTGTACTCACCGGGTACTAACGCCACCGACCTGGCGGTGAAATAACTCCGTCTGAAATTCCGCCGACGCGCCCAGTAGCTCTCTGCGCGTGGTTCACCAACGGAGACAGAGATGCATTTACCCACCACAACATTCCTGGACACACACGGCGCAGCGGCACATCTGCACGTCAGCGTCAGCTCGCTTCAGAAGTGGCGTATCCCGGCAGCTTCTCCTTCAAGCCACCGAGGGTTCGCGTACGTCTGATGGTCAGGGCTCCGCAACGGGAACGCGCAGTCCCAGGCCGGCTTAGGCCCTCATCTGCGGCTACGGATGGGGTCATCGGGAAGTTCTAAGCAAAGTTGCCCAAGGGTAGTGACGTATTTTGAAAATGCGTCACTACCTGCCCAAGACTTGGGTTGGTCCCGATGTTATGAACCATTACTGTGTGATCCGTTTAGCAGCCAAACGTCGTTGCGCCACATGACTCAACTGATTTACCGGGCCGAGGCTCGGCAACGGAAAAGAGCATATGCATTCGACGGCGCCGCGTCTGGCTGCATTTGGCTCCTTACTCGCCACGCTGTTGGGCACATCTTCATGGCTAGTCACCGGCGCAGCATATGGACAAGGGCAGCTATTTCCATCTGAAGAGCCTCCTGAGCAAATTCTGATTACAGGTTCGCTCATTCGCGGAACGGCACAGGTGGGAGTGCCGGTTTCGCAATTTAAGTTACGAGACTTCGCGACCACCGGCGCTCTGACGACTGCCGACCTGTTCAGAACATTTCCGGCGGCAAACGTCTCGCCGGGTCCGGTAGCGACCAATTCAGGCGGCAACGTCGACAGAGCGACCCGCGTCAATCTTCGTGGTCTGGACACCGGCGACGCTACGCGCACGCTGCTTATGGTCGACGGCATGCGGTTTCCTGCTCAAGGGAACGGGCTCTGCGAAATCGATCCCTCAATCATCCCGGCGATCGCCCTCGACCATATCGACATTTTGGCGGACGGCGCCTCTGCCACCTATGGCTCGGATGCCGTCGCGGGCGTCATCAATCTCATCCTTAAGCGCAACATGGACGGGGCGATCACGCAGCTTCGCTACACAACTGCCGACGGCGGTAAGAACCGTTACCAGGCTTCTGCGATCTGGGGCCGGAATTGGGACGGCGGCCAAATTACGTTGAGTTACGAGTGGTATGACGAAAGCCCTATTTTGGGCAACGCACATTCCAATCTCACGACTGATTTCAGCCCGTGGGGCCTGGATGACAGGCGTTTCCTTGCATCGTCAATTCCAGCGACGCTGTCCATCGGCAACCCCGTTCAGCTTGGCGGAGGCAATGTCGGGACCACTGCCACATTGGGTCATGGGTGCAGCAATTGCTATGCGGTTCCGGTGGGCGCCGGCAACAATTTCAATCCCGGCTCCGGCGGTGTTGGCCCCACCGCTCCCTTCAGCGCTTCGACGTTGAACTGGGTGACGTTCAACACCGCAGCCAATTCGGGCAGCAACGGCGTCCGGAACCAGTTTAACCCCTATGAGCGCGGCTGGTACGACGCAGCCCAACAGCGCAATGCCGCAGTCGTCACAATTGATCAGCGGCTGAGCAACGATATCTCGTTCTATGGCGAAGGCTTTTACAGCAATCGTCGTTCTGAATTTTACAATCCATCGCTATTCGGCGAGTCCTTCGGCAGCGTGCTGCAGAACTTCGCGGTCCCGACCATTAACCCGTATTATCCAAGCGGCGGCGCGCCTGGCAATTTGCGCGTCAATTACAACTTGATGGTGGAATCTCCGACTTTTACGTCTGCCAATGAATTGGCAGACCGTTATCAACTTGGCTTGCATTTTGGTCTTCCCGCCGGCTGGGAAGGGCAGCTCTGGTATGCCGAGACATATGACGCAAGTTCACACCACACCACAGGCGCGCCGAACAGAAATGCAATTTCCGCGGCTTTGGGGTGGACGATCCCCGCCGCAGCAGCGACAGCGGGCACGACCGTACCCGGATTAGGGACATGGACGAAGCCCGCAACAGTCCCGTATCTGAATCTGTTCTGCGATCCAACGCACTTCAAGTGCAACTCCGATGCTACGCTGGCGTATGTATCGACCGTCAACAGCGCGGACGAAAAATTCGCGATCAATGAAAAGGGCGTAAAGGCGGACGGTCCGCTATTCGATTTACCGGGTGGACAAACAAGGGCCGCTGTCGGTGCGACCTTCACAAATTTCCACCTCAATTACGCATCTGTGGACAACCACAACACCCCAAGCCTGCTTGCGCCTCTTGTGACGGATTCAGAAGCGCACCAGGTGTGGGCAGTTTTCACGCAACTCAATCTGCCCATCTTCGGCGAACAGAATAGCATTGTCTTATTTGAGAGCTTTGACATCGAACTTTCCTGGCGGCATGACCAGTACAGTAACGTCAAGGGCACCAGCAATCCGAAGCTGGCGTTCAATTGGACGCCCATCGGTGACCTGTCGATACGAGGTGCGTGGGGCACTTCCTTCCGCGCTCCGACAATCACCGAGATCGGCTCACAACGTGACGCGACCGTTGGGGGCCAAAATCTCAGCGCTCTCACCGGCACGGTAGGGGGCCCTCCCGTAACAACCGCCTGCGTTGTTGGCGCCGACCTGCCCCCCGTGGGCTCCGGCGCCTGGAAAATCCAAAGCTCCACGGGAAACGGGGCTCCCGGCAGCGCCTCCGCGTGCAGTCCGTCGTTGACGGCGCCGCCTGGCATCTCCGTCATCGGCGGCGCCGCTGCGTCCGATCCTATTCGCGCGGGCGGCTTCCAGGGCTGGACCGGCTTAAAACCGGAGAACTCGACAAATTTCGGGATTGGGTTCGACTACGCGCCGGAAAGGAATTTCCTGAAGGGACTGGATCTTCGAGCGACCTACTACATGATCAAGATCACCGGTCGCCTGGCGTCCTTCGGCCCGCCAAACTCCAATTCCTTCAACGACCCGCAGATCGGTTCGTTTGCTTTTATCGTGCCCACTGACTATCGCGCTTCCGGGCTTCCCGGAGCGGCCGGCTGCACGAACAATCTGACGCCGATCACGTGCGCGCCATTCGAGGCCGCGGTTGCTGGATCGCTTGCAAGGTCCGGCATTGCGCCCGAGCTGCTGACGTCGATCTTGTGGATCAACGATGGCGGCACCTTCAATAAGGGCTGGCAAAAGCTGGACGGCATCGACTGGAGCGCCAGCTATGATTGGGATGGCGGCGGTATCGGGGCGTGGAATGCCGGTATCGTCGGAACCTATTACCTTCACAACAAGACCGAGAATGTCCCGGGAGCGCCGGGATCGGTGGTCACGGATTCATTCCACACTACCATCCAGTCCGGCACGGTAATCGAAGCGCGGGGGGTGGAGTCTCTGCCCAGGATGCGGTATCGCGCGCGGCTAGGCTGGACCGACGGACCGTGGTCCGTGACGGGGTTCGTGGATTATCAATCGCACTTCTTTCACACCCAGAGCGCACCGCCGGATGTGAACGGGAATTTCTGCTCGCCAAATGGTGGCCTGGACGTCAACGGCGGCGGCGGTACGTTTCCCTGCGCGATTAGCGGGTACAGCAATATCGAGCCGCCCTACTACACCTTCGATCTCTCGCTTGGTTATGAAACCATGGGGTCGCCAGCCAACGAATATCTCAGAGATATCAGTATCCAGGCCGTGATCCAGAACCTCATGGATCGCCACTCGCCCTTTGAGTACCGAATTGGCAACGCTGGCGGCTTCCCGGCCGCCCTGGACATTTTGAAATCTAACCAGGGACGGACGATCTCGCTGTTTGTCACGAAAAGATGGTGAGATTTGGCAACACGAGCGGCGGCCTCAAACACAGGTGAAATCGTCCGCACCGACCGGACGACACGAGTCCGGCCACCCGCGGGCGCGCCAGTACTCCACGAATCCAAGTTTGCGAACGAAGCTCTTGAAGCGTTCGGTCTTCCGAACCGGCGCGTAGTCGGGAGCCCATAGATATCGGGTATCGCCGTTTCCCAGCAAAAGAAATCGCGCAGCCTGACTCGCGAGTTTCGCTTTGGGATAATTTGCAACCTGGCTCTCCTGGTAGTCCAGGACGCGATTGGGCGCGCCGACATAGAGGTACACAAAGCTCAATTGTTCTTTCAATGCAGGTAATGTTTCCGGTGCGGTAACTTTGTTCGGAGCGCTGCGGATAAGGCGCGACGCCGCTTCCACTGTTTCGGGATCCGGCGCCCCCGCCATTTTTTTCATCGCGAGAATCGTATCCGCGGCGTCCTGGTATCGGCCTTCTACTGCATAGGCGTGGGCGAGAACCGTATTGGTGCTAATGCTCGCGGGTACCGCTTCGAGGATTGGTATCGCGTCTTTGCTCTTGCCGGCGTCTATCATGATGTCGGCGGTGATATAATTAAAAAGGGGAACAAACGGTTCCAGGGTTCGCAGCTCTTGCCTCATCGCCAGGGCTTCCTTGACCCGGCCGGCGGCAGCCAGCGAACTGCTGAAAGCATCCAGAGCATCGGGATTGGGATCCTGTGCGAGCGCTTGCTTACGAAGGTCTTCAACGGCCGCTCGACTTTCGGCGGTTCCGATTCCCACCACCGCGGTATAGGTGGCATTATGCGGGTCCAGTCGGTGCGCTTCTTGTGCCGCCTTTTTCCGTCGCTCAGGGTCGTCAGTCATTCTCACCAAAAGCGACCAGGCCGGCGCATAGCCGGGGTCGCGCGCAACAACTTGCTCCAGCATCGCCGCCGCAGCGGCGAATTCGACCTGTTGGTTGATGAGGAGGTTGCGGCTACGAATAATCGTCCTTGCGCGAAGGTATTGCTCGTATGACTGTGGATTGATGCTGCGATTGGCGACCAGCCGTTCGCCCGGCGCCAGCCCTAAGGGCGTCTGCAGCGCACCGGCTATGGCGGTCGCGATATCCTCCTGGATTACAAAAACATCGGTAAGGTCACGATCGTAATTCGCCGTCCAAAGATGTGCGCCGGTGTCGGCTCGAATAAGCTGGGCCGTGATGCGGACGCGATTGCCGGCTTTGCGCACTGACCCTTCGATGAGGTGAGTGGTGCCAAGCGCCTGACCTATCGCCCGCAAATCCTTGTTCTGCCCTTTAAACTCGAAAGCCGATGTGCGCCCAATCACGCTGAGGCCTGGAACCTTCACAAGCGCTGACGTGATCTCTTCTGTCATGCCGTCCGAAAAGAACTCCTGCTCCTTATCGGATGAGAGATTCAGGAACGGAAGCACTGCGATCGAAACGGCGCGACGCTGGCCGGTCGGAGTTGGGTGGCTCAACACGCTTGCCTGTTGCTCCCCGGCCTTCGAAGCCCCGGCGAGTTCTTTTGAAGGGCGGGCCAACGTGTAAAACAGAAGCGAACTCAGCACGACCAGGACCGACAGGATCAATACTTCCACCTTGGTAAAATGTCGGCTGGCGCGCTCGCCATGATACCAGGCAAATGTCATCACCAGCGGCAAACCCAGAATTAGCAGCAACAAGGAGGCGCGCTCGACGGCTTGCGGCCATTCAAACGCTTCACGCGTCAAAACAACGGCATGTTGTATGCCATAGGTGAGCGCGACATATCCGACCGTCCACTGCACCATTTTGTGGTCGTTCAGGCGCGTCCATATTCGCGATAGTTGATCTATCGGAGGCGGCCTCACGTCGCCTGAATTCGCATTTTCCGTCATGGCCGGGGTCCCCGCACGATAAACGGCATCCGGTTAATGTCCGGGCGGAGCGGCCGTTCAACGGTTACCGCGTTCATGTCGGGCGATCCTGGGTGAACCGCTGACATAGCACAGAACACTCCCTGCCCCCCAATGCTCGATTCGGCCTGTTCCGACGGAGGGGCCGAACTTTGGCGTAAGCCCGTTTGGTCTCACCTTTCATTTGATAAACCACACGAAATCTGCTGGATAATGTAATCGCTTCGGATGCAGTTTCCTGCTGTCGGTTGCACTCGCGGCGCTCGGGCTCGAAACGGACCTGGCGAAAGTCTGGGCCAAAGGCATTCGGCCACTGCTCCTGGGTGCAGCCGCGACCTTGTTCATCGGGCTGCTTGCCCTGGGGCTGGTGACGCTCGCCTTGTGAAGGCGGGCGGCCTGCCTGCGCCGGCGTCTCCGCCAGTTCAGCACGTCTGCGATACCATTGTTGAGCCGCGCTCATTACGGCGGAGTTCCCGCGCGCCGAACCCCGCACGGGTATTTCGCGAAGGCGCCGCTTGTCACAGAAAAGTCCCAACAGGCCTGATTTGCCATCCGTTTTAGTTTTTCGGGAAAAACCAGGAGGAGTGATCGCATGAGAACCACCGTTCTTCTGCTCGCTATTGCGGCTGGCGCTTTGGCCAGTGGACCGGCCTTTGCCCGCGGGGCGCCGGCAGGAGCAGGCGGTCCTCCGCCCGGCGTCACTGTGGGCCCGCCCGCCGCCGCTCTGGCGCATATCCCGCATGGCCTCTCGGTCGGTCCGCCGCCGGCTGTCGTTACAGCTCATTCGCAGGCCGCTCATGTGACACCGCCGCCGCAAGCTAATGTCGGCCGCCATCCGTCGGGCGATCCTGACGAGGTGGGTGATCTGCACGGCACGCCGAAAGATCCGGATGATATGGAGCATGCGGCCGATATGCTCGGTAAGCTGAATGCCGCGCATGCATCGGCGACGGCCCTTGAGCATGCATCGCCGAATTCGATCGTCGGCAAGCTTGCCATATACAGGGCAACGATCATCACCGCTCGAGCCGAGGTGAATACTTTCACCGCTAAGGTGAATGCCGACACAACGGCCGTGAACACAGACGCAGCGACTGTGAGTGCTGACCAGACAACCCTGACCAATCTGCAAAATGCGGCAATGCCTGATCAGGTGGCGATTCAGGCGGCGCAGGCACAATTGAATTCCGCGCAAGCGCAATTAGCATTCGATCAGGCAAATTTGGCCTCAGACCAGGCGCAATTGGCCGCCGCCCAGGCACAAATCGTCGCCGCGCAAAACACCCTCGCGGCGCAGAGTAACAAACAGCTGACCTCGTCAGCTCTGGCGCAAGTCAACAGTCTGCTGGGACTGTAGAGAAACTCGTCTTCGGATGTTCAAACAGGCCGGCTCCAAAAGAGCCAGCCTGTTTGCGTACGCCTAGATACTGGGAGAGTCGTCTCAGTTGATGGCGAAGCAGTAGAACTTGCCCGCGCCGCCGGTCGCGACAAGACCAGCCTTTGTGCAATCGCGGCTCATATGAGCCGAATTCCACGACACATTGCCATTGCCGTTGCGATCGTGGTGCCCGAGCATCGCGCGGTTCATCACCGAATCCGAAGTCCAGTTATTGCAAGTGTGGTCGAGCCCATCGGTGAAAGCCCGGCCCTCGGAATCCGAACCAGTCAGCATATCGTGCTCGTTCGGCATATCGCCGAAGCCATTGATCATCTCGCCCTTCTCTGTGAGGGACGAAGTCTTGCGGATGGTGTTGCGATCTCGCGCCTGGTCGCCATGCAGATCGGCAACATTGGAAGCGATCAGCTGGCCCTTCGCATTGTACCACGGTCCCGGTCCGATGCGTCCGCGCGCGTTCACAGCGGGTGTGTTCCCTTGCGCCTGCTGGCTCAAGTAAGCGTGCCAAGTCTTGCCGCCTGCGCCTGCCGCGGTGGCAAGGCTCTGGCAAATCTGGTCCGCACCCGCGAGGCCACCAAGATTGCCAGTGGCCGGAACAGTACTGGTGACGAAGAAACTCATCGGCTGCTGCGGCGCCTGGGCGGCGAAAACAGCGGCCGAGCCGAGCATGGTGACGGCTATTGCAGAGACAATAATTCTACGATTCATGAACGTGCCCTCCTCCGGTTGATCACGAGGACCTTAGCTGTGGCTGGACAAAAGAAGAAGGACCCACGGGCCGGAAACGTTCGGTACGGCCAGAATTCTCGCCACTGGAGTGAAAGGAAAGGCAGGTTCGGATTACCGCAGACGGTCAGCGGCGCACGAGCCAAGTGAACGAACTAGTCCTGCGGCCGGTGATAGCGAGCGATGATGCTTTGCGGTTGAAGCGACAGCGCCCTCGCAGCCACGCCGTCCTCACCCGCAAAACCTACAGTATTGTCGTCGAGAATGACCTCGATGGCTCCGCCATCCGCAGCGTTGAGCTTCAAACCGCGCATATTCGGCACGCGATATGTGTCGCCGGCGCGAAGAACACGATTGATGAAAATATGATTGCGAGTCCCTAACACGGCGACGCGCGTGGGGCGGTGCACGCGCAGCGTGACCCGCGAATTGCTGTTCTGCTCGCCATAGCGCTGTCCCAGCGGCAGTGGCGGATGAAACACCGGCTTCAGTTGGGCGATGGCGGAGTCGGACTGCGCCGGGGCGGCCTGACCTGATGGGTAAAGCGCAGGCTCGCGCGCTACCGGCGCCAGCTCCTCGAAGGTTGCAGCCCGCGGCAGCGCATAGCTTCTGGAGGGCGCCAGCGCGGGTTCGCGCGATATGGGTGCTGATTTTTCGATGTTGGCAACGGGGGGCGGCGCATCTGTGTTTGGGGCGAGCGCCCGGTTGCGCGACAAGTGTGGCGATTGTTGAGCAGGCGCAGCCATGGGCGCCTGCATTTTTGTGGGCGTCAGCCCGGCTTCCGCGGCCAGGTGGTCGGGCACGGGAATTACCGGTGGCGGCGCGACGCGGAGACCAGACGCAATCACCGAGTACCCGAAATAGATGACCAAAACGAGCATCAGTCCGGGCACAAACCATTGCCGCACCGGAAGTTGAGGCAAAGACCACATAGATGCGCTTCGTTCCGCCGGGGATGGGACGGGTATGCTGCGCTCGGCCGATGACAAAATCGGTGCGCTACGCTCGCGCGGCGACAGTGGTGGCGCCGCGCGCTCAGCCACCGCAGGAAACAGAGCGATCTCCGGCTCTCTGGGATTACCAACCTCAACGCGCGGCGCGTTTACCTGATCTTTGCGCACCAGCGGCGCCGAGGGACGCGCGGTAGGCGGTTTCACATCCCGCCCAGCCATTTCGGCCTTAAGACGAGTTACCAATTTTTCCGCATCAAGTCCGAGAAAGGCCGCGTAGCTGCGTACGAAACCGATTGCGTAGGCCCGGCCGGGCAGAGTTCCGAAGGAGTCATTCTCGATCGCGATCAGATGGTGCGGAGCAATTTTGAGCTCCAGGGAAATATCGATCAGCGTTTTCCCATTGCGCTGACGCTCTCTACACAGACATTCTCCGATAGTTTCCTGGGGTAAATCGCCGCCGGCCGGCGTCTTGACCTGACGCCTGATCGCGGGATCCAGTTCGCCGCCAAAATTCAGCGCTGGTCGTGCTAGGTCGGGCATCTCCCTAACGCTCGCCTTTCACCCACTTGCCCGCTCCGCCAGCCCATGCTGCCGCGCGGCTTATCTGCTTGAATGCTCTGGTTACTGATCGTCTTAACGCGCTGCAAACGTTCGTACTCCGGCGATGAACGCCGGATGAACGAGCCGTTCATGCAAATCAAAAATGATCGGCCGCTTGCGTCTTCCACAAGCTGCTTCAGAAATCGGCTTTGTCTGCAGTTGGGACCTGGGCGTCCCTTTCCGTGCCGTATTTGCGGGGATTTTCCGCGCAAACATTTTCCCGCCATTCGCCTTTGGGCCGTCCGTAAGTCACGGTCGCGGACCACGGAGTCGTAAATACTTCCGGATCCTCAACGGTGAATCGAAGCTGCAGATGCTTGCCCCTGTAGCTGGTGTCCATGTCATAAGGTTCAATGGCCGAGGTTTTGGAGCGCGGACCGTAATTCTCTCTTGCGTCGCGCTCCAGGCCTTCTTTTGCGTCTGCGTATTCCAGCAGCCGGTATCGCTCAATGACGTGCAGAGCCGGGCTGTGTGGTGTGCCGAACCAATCGGCCATCGCAAATGGGCCGATCCTGATCCCAACAGTATCGATGACCAACGTATCGCCTTCGTAATGGGCAACGGAATCGCCGTACCAGGACGGGGTCACCTGGGCCGGATGCGACGCATTCAACCGAACATGCCGGACCTGATGATCGACGGCATAGATCAGCGTAATGCGGTCGGGCCGCTGGAAGATCTGAAATCCGTTGGTTGGAAGAACGAACGGCACCCCTCCCGGCCAGCACTGGTTGCGCGGCGTCGGATAGCCAATCCCCGCCAATGACATTTCTGCGTGCTGCTTTACGACCTGTGCCGCTTCGGGCTTCAGAATCGGATTGGTGTAGTCGCCGACCAGCTGCATATTGTTGCTGACGCCGCCGTCACGGCGCGAACGGTTCGTCAGCGCGGTGGGCCCGGATGGCAACGGCTCGACACCCGGAATAGACGCGTGGGCCCACATGCCGGAAAGATCAGGTGTGGGTGTGACGCTCTGTGCCGTGCTTATTGCCGGCTGCCCCAAAGCGAAAATCGCACCCGCCACTGCGAAGGTGATCAGTAGGGGGAAGTTCCGCGGCACCATGCCCGCCTCCGGGAAACGTCGCGCAAAGGCTACACCGTTTCCCTGTGCGCATGAAGGCGGTGTGCGCACTTGATGCAATGCATAGTTCAGTCGCATTGAATGGCGACGTCGTTTACAATCGCAGGAAAGCATTCGGGGGCTGCGATGATGCGTCGGTCGCGTCTGATTACCGGAACGATGATGTGGGTTTTGGCTTCTGCGCTCATAACGCTGAACGACAGCGCAAGTGCGCAAGTTACAAACCAGCAATACAGCACAGCCAGCATTCAGACCGGCTATCGCATCTATACGCAGCAATGCGCCGTATGCCACGGCGGCAATGGTGATGCGATCGGCGGCGTAAATCTTCCGCGCCAGCAATTCCGCCGCGCTTCAACGGACGCCGACATCCGCAACACGATCACCAACGGCGTCGCCGCGGCAGGCATGCCGCCGTTTCCATTTCAGCCGGCAGAGTTGAACGGGCTCGTCTCCTATATTCGCTCCGGCTTCGATATTTCGGGCGCGCCTTTCACCGTCGGCGATGCCGCGCGCGGCAAGGCGGTCTATGACAGGAGCGGCTGCGCCGCATGCCACCGCGTGCACGGCAATGGCTCACGGGTTGCGCCCGATCTCAGCGACATCGGCGCGATCCGCAAGCCCGCTGTGATCCAACTCTCCGTTTTGCGACCCGCAACCGCATTGCAGGCGATCAATCGTCCGGTTCACATCGTGATGCGCGATGGCCGCACGATTGATGGCAGGCGGTTGAATGAAGACACCGCGACCGTGCAGTTGAGCGACCGCGAGGGGCGGTTGATCTCGCTCATCAAAAGCGACATCCGCGAGTACCAGATTGGAATGGCAGCCCAAATGCCCTCCTATGCGGGCAAGCTTTCCAACGCTGAAGCGGCCGACCTGCTGGCTTATCTGCTTTCGCTGAAGGGGTAACGACATGCGCAGTTCGTCTTATGCGACCATCGCGTTGTTGGCGGCGCTGGCGGCCTTTCCGGCGGATGCGCAAGTCACCACACAGCGCATCCTGCGGGCCTCTGCTGAACCGCAAAACTGGCTGACCTATGGCGGCGGCTATGACAGCAAGCGCTTCAGCGCGCTCAACCAGATCACGCCGGCGAATGTCAAAGACCTGGAACTCAAATGGGTGGTCCAGAATCAGGTCTTCGGCGCCTGGGAATCGAATCCGCTGGTCGTCGATGGCATCATGTATGTCACCGAACGCCCGAACGATGTGATGGCCATTGACGCCAAAACCGGGCGGCTGTTCTGGCTCTACCGCTACACGCCCGCGACGGATTCGCATGTTTGCTGCGGCGCCAACAATCGCGGCGTCGCGATCCTGGGTGACACGCTGTATATGGGCACGCTGGACGCGCATCTGGTCGCGATCGACGCCAAAACCGGACACGCGCTGTGGAATCAGGAAGTGGCCGACCACAAGGCCGGCTACTCGATCACGATGTCGCCGCTGGTCGTGAAAGACAAAATCATTGTCGGCACCGGCGGCGGCGAATTCGGCATCCGCGGTTTCATCGCCGCCTATGACAGCAAAACCGGCAAACAGGCCTGGCGCTTCAACACCATTCCCGGGCCAGGTGAGCCTGGCCACGAGACCTGGCACGGCGACGACTGGAAAACCGGCGGCGCGTCGGCCTGGGTCACCGGTTCCTACGATCCCGCGCTGAACCTGCTTTATTGGGGCGTCGGCAACCCCGGCCCTGACTGGAATCCCGATCAGCGCCCCGGTGATAATCTGTACTCGGACAGTGTCGTCGCACTGGATCCGGATGCCGGCAAACTGAAATGGTATTTCCAGTTTACGCCCAACGATCCGTACGACTACGATTCGGTTCAGGTGCCGGTGCTCGCGGACATCACCTGGGAGGGCAGGCCCACCAAAGCGATGCTGTGGGCCAATCGCAACGGCTATTTTTACGTGCTGGATCGCACCAACGGAAAATTCCTGCTGGGCCAGCCCTTCGCCAAAGTGAACTGGTCAAAGGGGCTCGACGCGAAAGGCCGCCCGATCGTGACGCCGCAGCCGGCGGGAATGCCCACCTGGCCCGGCGTGCAGGGCGCCACCAACTGGTATCCGCCCTCATATAGCCCGAGCACCGGTCTGTTTTATTTCTCGGTGTGGGAAAACTACGCCTCGATATTCCGCAGGGAAGAATCCGAGTATGTCGCGGGCCGCACCTTTCCCGGCGGTGGCCAGACGGTGTTCGCGCCCGCGCCGAGTTCGCCCACGATTGGCGTCGGCCGCAGGGGACCGATCAACAACTGGACCAGCGAAGTCGGTAGCGGCGCCACGATTGCGGTCGATCCGCATACCGGCAAACGCGCCTGGACCTTCCCGCAGTTTGACGTGACGGATGCGGGCATGCTGACCACCGCGTCGGATCTGCTCTTCACCGGCGGACGCGAGGGGTACTTCTACGCACTCGATGCGAAGACCGGGAAAGAAGTCTGGAAGGCCAATCTCGGCGGCTCGATCGTGATGGCGCCAGTGACATATTCCGTGGACAGCAAGCAGTACGTCACCGTCATCTCCGGCAACTCGCTATTCACGTTTGCATTGCGGTAAGAGATCTGAACCCGAGCAAAATATCTCGGTGCGCGCCTGTCACGCTGCCCGCCTCTGATATCGGAAAGTCATTTCTCCAATGCGAGTAAACTGCGCCGTTCGACCTCTAACATCCCCGGCGGCAAGAGCATCACTTTTTCGCCGCTACAATGGATCATTGCCAGGTCACTCAGCCTGCGGAGCACTAGTGTTTTAAACTGCGTCGAGTTTTTGTATTCGCACCACTGCCTTAGTTGTGCGATCGAAGCCGCATTACCCGCCGAGTAAAGCAGAACCAACACTCTGTCGCGAGGGTTCAATTTGCCATTTAGGACACGCCTCTCGTCACCATCAACCCAAACGGCATGGAACCGCCGCTCTGTGACGCTGTCGACAATCATCTGAGCCTGGTCGCTCGACACCTTCGCGAACAGACGTACAAGCTCTGCTATCAGCCATTGAACGGATCGCATCAAGAACTCAGCATCCATATGGTTTGGGCTTACATCGATTGCGATGTGTCCGATTGCACGGTTGTTCCGCAGCTCATAAGCGGCAATCAGCACTTTCGGAATTTGGATGCAGATTGGTCGGCCGTGTATTTTGTTGGACTTTTCCAACGCCCTACATGCGTCCACCATGTTTGCCGGTTTTGTTGCTGCTGGTGGAAACTTACCGTCAACGGCGCCAGCGACGATGCAGTACACAATTTCACATATTTTGCCCGTTTTTACGCCAACGGCCTCCCACTTACCGGCTCGGTGTTCTGCGAGAGCTTCCTCGTAAAGCGCAATAAGCGGGCGACGAAGCCCCTCGGGGATTTCGGTTAGGGATGTCTGCAGATCCACTTTGACGACTACGCAATTCCGAGCATGTTCTCAAATTGCCCACGGTGCGCCTCCGCCAGACTGTATGCACCCGTGGACGTTTCGACGAGGAGTCCTGAACCGATCAGGCTCAAGATAATGCTGCCGAGGTTCTTGCCATGGGTGCTCTGCTTGTAGAGACCTGTGGCGGACTTCATGGCCGTCAGCAACTCGCCTTGGGAGAATGTTTCCCGCTTCTGAACTAGCGTTAGAAAGACCGCGGCAGAACGCGCTAGGTCGGCGCCCTTCGAGTTTCCGAGCTTCGAACTGATCGTTTTTACCGAAAAATCTAAAGCAGGCCCGTTCGCGTGGCTCACACTAGTCGAGCCGTTTGGCCCCGCAACACCGGTAGCGGCAACAGCCGCAACTTCGGTCAACAACCCAAGCAGCCCATCCTTTATGAAGTCGTCAGATCCTTCGTACTCTACATTGAGGTCGCCGTAGCGAACCACGATTCTGCTCATGTCATCTCCTTGCAAAACATTTGTTCGACTCGCTTCACGCCCTCTTGGGTAAGCTTGTATGTTTTTCGCGCCTGCTTAGAAGTGCCGCCCTTTCGCAGCTGGAGCACCAATGCGGGCTTCTCATCCCTCCAGCTCTCCAGCGCGTCGGTAATATTCCCCACTCCGCGTCCGAGGTCTTTAAGAGCTGAATTGATGCTCTGAGACTGAAAATTAGGAGCACTACCGCAGACTTGGACCCAATATCCCGCGACGAGCGCGCTCTCGCGGTCCGTGTTCGGAGACGTCGCGTCGAACAATTCTGCGAACGTCTCAAACTCCCGCCTGCGCACCATTGCCGAATCGAAATTCTTCAATGGAGACTCGCGGCCGGAATGCTGTTGCCCGGCAAAACGCTTGATGGCCCAGTCCAACACTCGCCCGCGTGCGTCCTTTTCGAGCGGTTCCAGCGCGGTCGCCAGCGAGATCATTGCTCTAATTTCAGCGTCCTGGGGCGTTTGGTTCTGGTCAGCTTCCATCGAAAAAGCATCCAAGGAATCAGTTGCAATATGCAACCATATAGAACGGCTATCCGCAGTGAAACTAGAATCTTTCGAGGATATCACCCACTCCCAACACCTTTTTCCAGCTTAAGGAGATGGCGCTGCTGAGGAAGAATTCTCGTCAAAGCCTAGTGTAACGTAAATAAGCTGTTATAACAATATGTTATGCGTGTTCACGCATTAGGTTTTGGACGCAGATAGCCTAGATAAGAGATGCCAGAAACGCATAACGAGCAATGTAGCATCATGTAATATGATCAGCGGCACCGATATTTATTCACAGCTTTCTATCGCAGCAGCGCTTCGCCACCTTGCCAGAAACTACCAAAAGGAAAGGGAATAAAGCTGTTGGTCATCTTTGACCTAACAGCTTAAGAGCCCTTTGGACGGAACATTCGCCATCGCCCACAAGACGGTAGGAGGGAAAGGATTCAGCGCCGCGGGAGGCTGATATTAGAGCAATGATCTCGCTGGCGACTGCGCTGGAACCGCTCGAAAAGGACGTACGCGGGCGAGTGTTGGACTGGGCTATTGCCGAAATCGCCAAGTTCCGGCGCACGATTACGGTTTACGCCCGGTTGGCAGTCCCGGCGCTGCTGGGCCGCGTCACTAACCTGCACAACTGCGGACGCGGTCTTGCAGAAACTCTCGTTCCGATGCATTGCGCGCGTTCGCAAGCGCGGCTTCGAAATGCCCGCGGGCAGCCGCATGTCTTCCAAGGCGCAGCTCGAATTCGCCGATCGCGGCTTCGTGAAACGGATATCCGTAGAGGCGCGACACATCCGGGATCGCGCTGATCTCGGCGAGACCGCGCTCCGGGCCTTCGGCATGAGCAACCGCAATCGCCCGATTCAGCGCCACGACCGGCGATGGCTGTAGGCGCAGCAAATGGTCGTAGAGGGACACGATCTCGTGCCAGTCGGTATCTTCAACTGCTGCCGCACCTTTCCAGCACATTGGGATCCTAAGCTTAGAATTCCACGTGGACAAGTTGTCGCG